>Ga0302347_1000168_pt1 | contig 126426 bp, 102 predicted proteins | sample PhyWR1_FD_202178 | JGI IMG/M metagenome (GOLD analysis project Ga0302347, IMG submission 202178) | Leaf surface microbial communities from wheat plants in UC Gill Tract Community Farm, Albany, California, United States - DLSL W.R1 (v2)... | ecosystem: Host-associated > Plants > Phyllosphere >... | reverse complement strand
GAGTATCCAGGCACGACCAACCCGTTCCCGTGGATGAGCGAGATCATGGACTTGAAGAAAGAGAAAAACTTCTTCGAAACCCGCGTGATCGAGTACCAGACCGGCGGTGCGCTGAGCTGGGATTGATCCACAAACACGCATCAATGTGGGAGCGGGCTTGCCCGCCCCAACATGGGCGCCGCGGTGCGCTACAGACTTTGCTAATAGCCTTTTATGCCTAACCAAACCATCAAGACCCCCTGCGTCGGCCTGTGCTCCACCGTGTACGGTGACCTGGTCTGCCGGGGTTGCAAGCGTTATCACCATGAAGTGATCCAGTGGAATGGCTACAACGCCGAGGAAAAGCGCGCGGTGTGGCAGCGTCTGGAGCAGTTGCTGGTGCAGGTGATGGCCAGCAAGTTGGAAGTGTTCGACCCCCAGCGCTTGCGTCAGCAGCTGCAGGACCGCCAGATCCGTTTTATGCCCCAGCAGTCGCCATATTGCTGGGCGTATCAGTTGATCGCGCGCGGTGCGCGGGTGATCTCCCGCCTGGACGCTTACGGTCTGGCGCTGTTGCCGGAGTTTCGCGAACGCCATCTGGCGGATTTGCGCGATGCCATCGATCGGGAGTTTTTCCTGTTGTCCGAGGCGCATTACCAGCGATATATCGCGCCGAATTTCCTCAAGGACGCCTTTGGGCCTGCTCTGATTGCCGCCATGTAGCGCTCGAATTCAGGCCGTTGTGTGTGACTTAATACCGCTCCATTCCTCGCGTGTGGTTAAAATGCCGCCCGCTCAATCACCGACGCTCAACGATGACCCCAGACGCACTCGCTACCCTCCACGCTCACCTGCTGACGGCCCTGGCCAACCCGCCCAGTGAAACCCGACGCCTGTTCCACGGCCGCGGCCGTTGCTGGCCGGGCCTGGAGCAACTGACGGTGGATTGGCTGCAAGGCGTGCTGCTGGTCTCGCTATTCAAGGAACCGCAGGCGGCACAGCTGGAAGCCCTGAAACAGCTGCTGCAAAGCGAGTTCAGCGCTTACACAATCGCCCTGCAACACCGTTACTTGCCACAAAGCACCACCGAATGGCTGGTGGGGCAAGCGATCGACGAGCAGATCATCACCGAGGGTGGCCTGCGTTACCTGATCGACCTGGGTAAAAAGCAGAACACCGGGTTGTTCCTCGATATGCGCTACGGGCGCCAATGGGTGCGCGAACAGGCCAAGGGCCAGCGCGTGCTCAATCTGTTTGCCTACACCTGCGGCTTTTCCGTGGCGGCCATCGAAGGCGGTGCCGAGCATGTGGTGAATCTGGACATGGCACGCGGCGCCCTGAGCCGTGGCCGCGACAATCATCGGCTCAACGGCCATGACCTGAGCCGCGTCACGTTTCTGGGCCATGACCTGTTCAAATCCTGGGCAAAAGTGATCAACAACGGCCCCTATGATCTGGTGATCATCGACCCGCCATCGTTCCAGAAAGGCAGTTTTCTGCTGACCAAGGACTACCAGCGCGTGCTGCGACGCCTGCCGGAACTGCTGACCGCTCAGGGCACGGTGCTGGCGTGCATGAACGATCCGGCCTTCGGCGAAGACTTCCTGATCGATGGCGTGACCCGCGAAGCGCCGGGGCTGCATTTCGTGCAGCGCCTGGCGAACCCGCCGGAATTTCCCGACATCGACCCACAAAGTGGCCTCAAAGCCCTGGTGTTTCGCCAGGGCTGATGCCGAAACGTCCTACGCTTGCTACCCTAAGCAAGACGCCGGGCGGTGAACCTTATCCCCCCCTTCCCGGTCGATACCTGCATTCCCCGGCCAGACTCGACCGCGTCACGTTGTCGGCTGCCCCGTTCCACCTTTGGAGAACCGCCCGTGATATCGACCCTGCATGTAGCCAGAATCAAAGCCTGGGGCGCCCACGGCTTTACCGCCACCGGTGTGGTCCTGGCCTTCCTGGCCACCCTGGCCCTGCTGGAAAACTCGCCCAAGGCTTGCCTGCTGTGGCTGGGCCTGGCGCTGGTGGTGGATGGCCTCGACGGCTCCCTGGCGCGGCGGGTCAATGTCAGCACGGTACTGCCGAGCTTCGACGGTTCGGTGCTGGATTTGGTGATCGATTACCTCACCTACGTGTTTATCCCCGCGCTGTTTATCTACCGCTACATCGACCTGCCGGACTTCACCCATCTGTTTACCGTGTCGGTGATCCTGGTGTCGTCGTTGTTCTGCTTCTGCAACGTCAACATGAAAAGCAAGGACAACTATTTCGTCGGCTTCCCCGCCGCCTGGAACGTGGTAGCCCTGTGCGTGTACATCATCCAGCCGGACGCGTGGGTCACCTTGCTGACGGTCATCGGTTTGGCCCTGCTGACCGTCACGCCGATGAAGTTTCTGCACCCGTTTCGGGTCAAGCGCTTTATGCCGATCAATATCGCGGTGACCACCATCTGGTTGCTGTGCAGCTTTTTGATGGTCGTGGATTATCCCAACACCAATCCGTGGACATTCGGCTTGTGGTCGCTGATGTCGGCATACTTTCTGGGGATTTGCATCTGGCGCACCGCGCTGGAGTGGCTGGGCACCCACAAATAGCCAAATAGGTGGGAGGGGGCTGCCCCCCGATGGCGATGTGTCAATCAGCTTATCTGTCACTGATACACCGCAATCGGGGGTAAGCACCCTCCCATAGTTGGTTCTGCATACATTCGGCAGGTAAGATGGCGACCTTCCGCATAGCGCCCTGCCAACCATAAGCCCTGCCCATGCCCTTCGAACTCAGCGTTGATCTCACCACCCTCGCCATCCTCGCCGTCGTGGCCTTTATTGCCGGTTTTATCGATGCCATCGCCGGCGGTGGCGGGCTGTTGACCACCCCGGCGCTGCTCACCGCCGGCATGCCGCCGCACTTGGTGCTGGGCACCAACAAGCTCAGTTCCACCTTCGGCTCGGCCACCGCCAGTTTTACCTTTTACCGCCGCAAGCTTTTTCACCCGCGTCAATGGATGCACGCCATCGTCGGCACGCTGGTGGGCGCTCTGGCCGGTGCGGTGGTCGCCCACTACCTGCCAGCCGAGGCCCTGAACAAAATGCTGCCGGTGATCGTATTCGCCTGCGGCCTGTACCTGTTGTTCGGCGGCACGCCCAAGGCGCCGCTGGATGTCGACGCGCCGATCAAGAAAAAGTGGCAGGCCACCCAAGGCTTCGGCCTGGGCTTCTACGATGGCGTAGCAGGCCCGGGCACCGGGGCGTTCTGGACCGTCAGCACCCTGCTGCTGCACCCCATCGACCTGGTCAAGGCCAGCGGTGTGGCACGCAGCATGAACTTCGTCAGCAACGCGGCAGCGCTGTCGGTGTTTATCTTCAACGGTTCGGTGGACTGGATAGTCGGCCTGGCGATGGGGATTTCGGTAATGGGCGGGGCCTTCTTTGGCGCTCGCAGCGCAATCAGCGGCGGCGCCAAATTCATTCGTCCGGTGTTTATCACCGTGGTACTCGGCCTGACCGTGCGCTTAGCCTGGCAGCACTGGTTCAGCGTGGCCTAAGCGGCGCGCCACATAGAGGTCGATCAGGTAGCGCGCAATCGAACGCGACGCCGGCAACGGCGGCAGGTCATGGATGTTGAACCACTGCGCGTCCTCGATCTCGTCGGCCTGGGGCACGATGTCGCCACCGGCGTACTCGGCATGGAAGCCGAGCATCATCGAATGGGGGAACGGCCAGCACTGGCTGCCCATGTACTGGATATTCTGCACCTCCACCTGCACTTCCTCGCGCACCTCGCGAATCAGGCAGTCTTCGGCCGACTCCCCCGGCTCGGCAAACCCGGCCAACGTGCTATAGACCCCGGTCACAAAACGCGGCGAACGGGCCAGCAGGATTTCGTCGCCACGGGTCACCAGCACGATCATGCTCGGCGAGATGCGCGGGTAACTGCGCAGGTCGCACGCCTGGCAATACATTGCGCGTTCGCGTGGCACTTGCACCATGGCCAGGCCGCAGCTGCCGCAAAAGCGGTGCTCGCGGGCCCAGGTGCCGATCTGCGCGGCGTAACCCAGCACTTTGTACAGGGTGTGATCGCCTTGCAGCATAAAACCGCGCAAGCCCTGCCAACTGCAGCCGAGCACATCGCTGGGGGCGTTGAGCTCCAGCAGGTACACCGGCTCGCCGTCGAGGTGGCCGATACCGTGTTCGGCGAACACCGAAAGGTCCTGACGCTTGAGCCACTCCCGCGGAAACAGCGGGCCATTGGCGTCGTGTAAAAAGCCTTCGCGGCTGCGGGCGACAGCCCAGCCGCCAGGGGTGTCGTTGTCCAGAAGCGTTGTGGTAATCCAGCCTGGGGTCATGTCTATCAATCCACGAATTCGGGTGTCTGCTTGCTCATATGGGCCGCGATGGCCACACGCAGGTCGTTGGATTGCAACATAGCCGAGTTCCAGGTGGCAACGTATTCCAGCCCGTCATTGACTGTATGGTCACGCATGTAGCTGATCATTGCCTTGGTGCCGGTGACGGCAATCGGCGATTTGGCCGCGATGTCCCGAGCGATCTCCAGCACGCCGGCCAACAGGCTGTCGTGATCGGCATACACACGGTTGACCAGGCCGATGCTGCGCGCCTCTTCTGCGCCGAACATGCGCCCGGTGTAAGCCAGTTCGCGCAGCATACCGTCGCCGATGATGCGCGGCAGGCGTTGCAGCGTGCCAACGTCGGCGGCCATGCCGATATCGATTTCCTTGATGGAGAACTGCGCATCTTCGGCGGCATAGCGCATGTCACAGGCGCTGATCAGGTCGATGGCGCCACCGATGCAATAGCCCTGGATCGCCGCCAGCACTGGCTTGCGGCAATTGTCCACGGCATTGAACGAAGCTTGCAGTTCGAGAATCTTGCGCCGCAGCAAGCGCGCGTTGCGGCCCACGTCTTTGCCCAGGTCATTGGCCACCGAGGCCAGCATCATCAGGTCGATACCGGAGGAAAAATGCTTGCCGGCACCGCTGAGCACCACGGCGCGCACGGCGTCGGTGTCGTCGATCCATTGGAATATGTCGATGATCTCGGTCCAGAACGCGGCGTTCATCGCGTTGATTTTTTCCGGGCGGTTGATCTGCACATGGGCAACGTTGCCGTTGAGTTCGACGACAAAGGCTTGGTATTCGGACATGGCCATGATCCCTGACTGGCGAAGGAGAAGGCCCAGACTATAACAAGGGTGCGCGACGGCGCATCGGCCAAAAGCGGGACTGGCCAGCGGGATGGAAAAGAGGCTGGATAAAACCCCGCGCACACGCCATCCTTCGTGCTTTGAGCCGCGCAATGTGCGGCGTTCGACGTTTAAAGGATATGCCCATGCACGCCCAGCCCCTCGCCCCCGCCGATTTCGCCGCCCTGGAAGACACCCTGCTCAAGTACGGCGATGACCACTCCGTGTTGAACGTGGCCGAACTCGACGGCTATTTCACCGCGCTGGTCTCCGGCCCGGCGCCGGTAGACATCGCCGAGTGGTTTCCGGCGATCTGGGGCGGCCAGAACCCCGAGTGGGAAAGCGCCGACGAGGCGCAGCAGTTTCTGGACCTGTGCGTGCGCCACCTCAACACCCTGGCGGCGCAACTGGCCGGCGACGCCCCGGGCTTCACGCCGCGCTTTGACGAAACCGAGCATCGGGCACAGACGGTGACCCTGGCTGAAGAATGGTGCTTTGGCTACATCCGTGGCGCTGCCATCGGTAACTGGCCGCCACTGCCGACGGAACAGGCAGCGAACCTGGAGAAAATCTCCTGGTGCGCCGAACAGGACAACTTTGAATTGCCCGCCGACCTGGATATCCCGGCCCACCAGCAGCGCGCCGGCCAGATCGAACCGGCGGCGCGGGCGTTGCATGATTACTGGTCGAGCCAGCGCTAAGCCTCGACAGCACGGCATCAATGCCCGATTATTCGGGTCCGCCCCGTCGGCCACTCCGTGCCACCTTGCCTTGAATCAGGAGCCTTGTACCTTGAGTTCGCAGAAAACCGTGACCGTTACCCCGCCCAACGCCCCGCTCATCGGCAAGGTCGCGCCCCCCGGCTCCAAATCCATTACCAACCGTGCATTGCTGCTGGCGGCCCTGGCCAAGGGCACCAGCCGTTTGAGTGGTGCACTGAAAAGCGACGACACCCGTCACATGTCGGTGGCCCTGCGCCAGATGGGCGTGATCATCGATGAACCGGATGACACCACGTTCGTGGTCACCGGTCAGGGCAAGTTGCAGTTGCCGGCGCAACCGCTGTTCCTCGGCAACGCCGGCACCGCCATGCGCTTTCTCACCGCCGCCGTGGCCACCGTGCAAGGCACCGTGGTGCTCGATGGCGACGACTACATGCGCAAGCGCCCCATTGGCCCGCTGCTGGCCACCCTCGGGCAGAACGGCATCCAGGTCGACAGCCCGAGCGGCTGCCCGCCAGTCACCGTGCACGGCACGGGCAAGGTGCAGGCCAAGCGCTTCGAGATCGACGGCGGGCTGTCCAGCCAATACGTATCGGCCCTGCTGATGCTCGCCGCCTGCGGTGAAGCGCCGATTGAAGTGGCGCTGACCGGCAAGGACATTGGCGCCCGTGGCTATGTGGACCTGACCCTGGACTGCATGCGCGCCTTCGGAGCGCAGGTCGATGCCGTCGACGACACCACCTGGCGCGTCGCCCCCACTGGCTACACCGCCCATGACTACCTGATCGAACCCGACGCCTCCGCCGCCACCTACCTGTGGGCCGCCGAAGTGTTGACTGGCGGGCGTATCGACATCGGTGTAGCGGCCCAGGATTTCACCCAGCCGGACGCCAAGGCGCAGGCGGTGATCGCCCAGTTCCCGGATATGCAGGCCACGGTGGTGGGCTCGCAGATGCAGGACGCGATCCCCACCCTGGCGGTGCTGGCGGCGTTCAACAATACCCCGGTACGCTTTACCGAACTGGCCAACCTGCGCGTCAAGGAATGTGACCGGGTGCAGGCGCTGCATGACGGCCTGAATGAAATCCGCCCCGGCCTGGCGACCATCGAAGGCGACGACCTGCTGGTGGCCAGCGACCCGGCGTTAGCCGGCACCGCCTGCACCGCGCTGATCGACACCCACGCCGACCATCGCATCGCCATGTGCTTTGCCCTGGCCGGCTTGAAGGTGGCTGGCATTCGCATCCAGGACCCGGACTGCGTGGCCAAGACCTATCCCGACTACTGGAAGGCCTTGAGCAGCCTGGGTGTCGCGCTGACCTATTGAGCCCGGCGCGCCGGAATGGGGAGGACTGAACATGAACATTCGCCAACCCTGCCCACCCGGCGCCTGCGTATGCGAGCGCGAGCAATTGCTGCAAGCGCCCGACGCGGACCTGCGCATCCTCGGCCTCACCCGCCAGGAAGAGAAGCGCCTGCTCGAACGCCTGGAAAACCTACAAAACCTGCAAGACCTGGAACGCATGCAGCAACGCATGTATGAACTGCTGGGCATCCGCGTACACATCGCGCCGGGGCACACCGAAGTCAAAAGCATGCGCGGCATTCAGATCGTCATCGACGACCTGCCCGGGCTATGTCGCAAAACCCGCCAAGCGATTCCGGCGGCGATTCGCCGGGGCATGGAAAAACGCCCGGAGATTGCCTACCGCCTGCTGGACGCCCACGACCTGTTTCGCGACGGGTAAGTCAGCCCGTCACCGTTTCGGCCTTGAACAGCCCCTGGCCCACGGTTCTCGCGGTGCTCAAATGGGCCTCTGCGCTGCCGCTTTCCGAGTCCAGTAGCAGGTCGGATGTGAGCACCTTCGCGCCACAGTAATCAAAGATGCCGTAGTCAATCTGCGTGTGCATCGATTGGGCATAACCATGCCGTTCGTACGCGCTGAAGTCCGCCGCGCCAAGCGCCAGCAGGTGCACGTGTAAATGCCCGAGTTTTTTCACCACCGGGGTGTCCGGGCCGTAGTCGATGGCCCAACCGTTGACGAATACACGGTCAATCCAACCCTTGAGCAGGCCGGGCATCGACCACCAATAAATGGGAAACACCAGAACCAACGCATCGGCGCGGTCGATGCGGGCCTGTTCGGCCAGCACATCGGCCGGTGGTGCGGCGCGTTCGCGATGCACCCGATGGTCGGCAGCGCTGTAACGCGGGTCGAAGCCCTCGGCGGCGAGGTCGGCGATTTCAGAGGTGTGATCCGATAGGCGCAGGCCATGGGCAACTTGGGCGGCAATGCTGTGGGTCAGGGATTGTGGGTCGTGATGGGCAACAACGATCAGTGCGTGCATGACATTCACTCCGGTTCGGTTTAGGCTCTGGGCTTAAGTTACGAACAGTAAGTTACTTTTGGTATATAAGCATGTCAAGCCACGAATCTCCTGCACCCCGCCGTCGTCTGTCCCGTGAAGATCGCCTGCAACAATTATTGGAGGTGGCCTGGCAGCTGGTGCGCGATGAAGGCACCGATGCCCTGACCCTGGGCCGGGTGGCAGAACTGGCGGGCGTCACCAAGCCGGTGGTCTACGACCATTTCGTCACCCGCGCGGGGTTACTGGCGGCGCTGTACGAAGATTTCGACGCACGCCAGAACCAGGCGTTTGTCGACGCACTCGACACCAGCGACGCCACCCTCGAACGCCGCGCCGGAGTGATTGCCGCGTGCTACATCGATTGTGTGCTATTGCAGGGCCGGGAAATCCCAGGCGTGATTGCGGCCTTGAACAGTTCCCCGGAACTGGAAACCCTCAAGCGTAAGTACGAAGCGATCTTCCTCGACAAATGCCGCGATGCTCTGGCGCCCTTCGCCCCCTCCGGCACAGTGCCTCAAGCCGGCTTGAGGGCCATGCTCGGGGCGGCCGAAGCGTTGTCCCACGCAGCGGCCAATGGCGAAGTCAGCCGTGAAGAAGCTCAGCAGGAATTGCAGGCGATCATTTCAGCGATGATCAACCGCGCTCGCCCGTGACGAACGCCTGCACCTTGCGCGCCAGCTGATCCAGGTGGCGGTCGCGCTGGCGCTCGGCGTCGACCATTGCGCGTTTGCCGTGTCGTTGCAGCAGGTAAGTATGGATCTGCTGCACCTCAAGGGAGCGGTAGATCGCGGCCACGTCCAGCACGCCCATCAGCCCGTCGGTGCCGTAGCTACGCGTGTTCATCAGCACCTGGGTGTCGCGTGCGCCGCGCACCTGGAACCCCATGGCCTCGAAGGCCGGCACCTTTTCCACCGAGCAGGCCAGCTCCGCATGGGGGTAGCGAGCCAGCACGTCCTGCATCATGGCGCGCCCTACCCCGTGGCGCCGCGAACCGGCCTGCACGGCCATAAAGGGAATGCCACAGGCCTCGGGGTCATCCTTGACCGGTAAACACAACAGAAACCCAATGACCTGTTCCGGGTCCTGGGCATCCGTCGCCACCACCAGCTCGACCGCAATGCCCTTCTCACCGCTCAACGCCTCCAGATACAAGTGCACCTCGAAGCCGATGGCGTATTGGTAGATGTTGTACAGCAGGTTGCTGGGGGGCAACGCGACGCTGCTGATATCGGTGAGGTTGTCCACCACCATCTGCAGGATCTGACCATTGATAGGCTCGGGGCACGGCGTGGTGTAACGGGTAAGGCTGAACATGCACATTCCTGGGGGTTGGGCTTCAAGGCAGCGGCGATTGTACCTGTTACACCCGGTTCATGGCCCGCACACCTCACGCAGGCAACTGCGCAGCCAGCGGTGGGCCGGGTCTGCGTCCAGTCGCGGGTGCCAAAGCATGGCCACGCTGAAGGTGGGCAGGCTCAGCGGCAGTTCAAAGCAGAACAGCTCGTTGCGCTGGGCAATATAGCGTTCTGGGACGCTGGCAATCAGGTCGGTGTCCCGTGCCAGGGCGATGGCCGTGACGAACCCGGCGACGATGGTGTGGATCTGCCGCGTAACGCCCAGGGCTTGCAGGGCATCGTCGATCTGGCCACGGTCCTGGCCTCGACGCGACACATAGAGGTGTTGGCCTTCGGCGTAGCGTTGCAGGCTGACCGCGCCGCAGCTGAGGGGATGGCCGTTGCGCACTACGCCGATCAAGCGATCGCGGAACAGCGTCTGGGTCAGCACCTCGGGGCCGGCGCTGGGGTCGACCACGCCGATGTCCAGATCCACACGGGCGTCGCGCAGCGGTGCGGTGTCCTTGTCGGTTTTACTCAGCAGACGCAGACGCACGCCCGGCGCTTCTTGAGCGATACGCCTGAGCAACGCGGCGCCAAAACACTCGATGAACTCTTCGCTGGTGCGCAACGTAAAGGTGCGCTCGACCTGGGCCATGTCCACCGCCTGCGCCGGGCGCAGGGCCGCCTGGGCCTCCTGCACCAAGCGGCTGACCTGCTCGCGCAACGCCAACGCATGAGGCGTCGGCACCAAGCCACGACCGGCACGCACCAACAACGGATCGCCCGTGGTGTGCCGCAGACGCGCCAAGGCCCGGCTCATGGCCGAAGGGCTCAAGTGCAGGCGCTTGGCCGCACGTTCCACGCTACCCTCGGCGAGCAGCACGTCCAGGGTGATCAACAGGTTCAGATCAGGCATCAGCGCTCCCAAGCAGGCGTTTTATGCAGGTATTTAATGCAATCCATGCGTCTTCCGCCATGTTAGGCCAGGCCGTAGAGTTCTGTCAGTCACCTTCAGTCAAGGAGTTCCCCATGCCCATCTCTTCGCGCGGCGCTCTAGTCAGCCTGTGCCTGTCCATGCTCCTGGCCTCGCTGGGCACCAGCATCGCCAACGTCGGCCTGCCGACGCTGGCACAGACCTTCAATGCAGCGTTCCCGGCGGTGCAGTGGGTGGTGCTGGCGTACCTGCTCGGCATCACGGCGGTGATCGTCAGTGCGGGTCGTTTGGGTGATCGCCTGGGGCGCCGTCGGGTGTTGATCGCTGGGCTGTTGCTGTTCGCGGTGGCGAGCACCGTGTGCGGCGTTGCCCCCTCATTGAATGGCTTGATCGCCGCGCGTGTGCTGCAAGGCCTCGGCGCGGCAAGCATGATGGCCATGGCCATGGGTCTGGTAGGCGATACCGTATCCAAGGAGCGTATCGGCCGAGTCATGGGCCTGCTGGGCACCATGTCGGCACTCGGTACGGCGATGGGCCCCAGTGTCGGCGGCGTGTTGCTCAGCCTATGGGGTTGGCACGCATTATTTATGGTGGGCACGCCAATGGGGGTATTGGCCGCCGCCCTGGCCTGGCGCTATCTACCGGTGGATCTGCCGCACGCACGCGTACCCGGCAGCCTGTGGTCGCCCTTGAAAGCCGCGCCGTTACGCGCCGGCCTGGCCATGAGCGCGCTGGTATCGGCGGTGATCATGGCCACCTTCGTGGTCGGGCCGTTTTACCTGTCACGCGGTCTGGGCCTCGCGCCTGAATGGATGGGCCTGGCAATGGCTGTCGGGCCGGGTGTCGCCGCGCTCACCGGCGTGCCGGCCGGACGCCTGACCGACCGCCTGGGCAGCCGCCGCGTCACACTGCTCGGGCTAAGCACACTGCTGGGCGGCGCGCTGCTGCTGTCCCTGGCGTCGGGGCTGATGGCTTATCTGGGCGCGCTGGTAATTCTGACCTGCGGCTACAGCCTGTTCCAAGCCGCCAACAACACCGCAGTGATGAGCGACGTGGACGCCTCCCGCCGCGGCACGGTCTCGGGCCTGCTCAACCTGTCACGCAACCTGGGCCTGATCCTCGGCACCTCAGCCTTGGGCGCGGTATTCGCCTGGGCCAGTCCGGATGTCATCCACGCCACGCCTGAATCTGTCACCCATGGCCTGCACGTCACGTTCAGCGTCGCGGTGGGGCTGATCGTTCTGGCCGCTGCAATGGCAGTGTGCCGCATTGCCAGCCTTACGCCGCCGCTGAACACCCGTTGAGGCAAAAAAACAAAAAAGGCGTTGCGCCGGACCGGGTTACTTCGCGCATCATGGGCACTTTCAAGCTCAAGGGTAACGTCCATGCGCGTTCTGTCATTGATGATGGGTCTTACGACGCTGGCCGCCAGTACGGTGTTCTGCGCCAGCGCGATGGCGAATGAAGAAAGTCAGTTGGTACAACAGATCAATGCCTACCGCAGCCAGGTGCAACGCTGCGGCGATCAGGGTTCCCAGGAATTACCGCCGCTGACCAGCGACGCGCGCCTGGTGCTGCCGGCCAATAACGCCGGCGACCTGCAGCAGGCGCTGGCGCGGGCGGCGTACCCGATGGTGAATGTGCAGGCCATCAGCCTGTCCGGGCCCAAGGATGCCGCCGCGGCCATGAAGGCGGTGAGCGAGAGTTTTTGCCGAGTGGTGCTGGACCCGCAGTATGTCGATATCGGCGTGAGCAACACGGGCCAGGACTGGCGCATCGTGCTGGCGCGCCCGCTGCTGTCCAGCGGCCGGGGCGACTGGCAGACCGAAGGCAAGCAATTGCTCAGCCTGGTCAATGCCGCCCGCGCCCAAGCGCACCAGTGCGGCACCCAAGCGTTTACCGCCACCACCCCGCTGGCCTGGAACGACACCCTGGCCAGCGCCGCCAATAGCCACACGCGCAACATGGCCAACGGCAACTTCTTCGATCACTTGGACCACGACGGCAGAACCCCCGGTGACCGTGCCGAATTGGCCGGCTATACCGCCAAGGCGATTGGCGAAAACATCGCTGCCGGCCTGGATACTCCGCGCAAGGTGGTGGACGGCTGGCTCGCCAGCCCCGGCCATTGCGCCAACCTGATGAACCCGCAGTTTCGCGAACTGGGCGCTGCCTATGCCATGGACCCCAAGAGCGATGCGGGCATCTATTGGACCGCCATGTTCGGCACACCGCAGCAATAGAGGGTGGTTGACCGCCCTAGTCGCCCTTCAAACGAATAGAGCATCAAAGTGCCATCTCGTGGATAATCCGCTGAACTGGCGGCGGGCATTCCGGTCTGTAGCTTGGCAGCCTGGGCTCTCCAGGCGACGACAGACTGTGGCAAACAAGGTGTGACCCCGATGATGAATTGGCTGCAAAGCAGCAGCGACATGGCCGAACAGGTTCGTCAGCATGATTGGGCAAGTACGCCCCTGGGGCCATTGGAGCAGTGGCCGGATGTCTTGAAGACCACCGTTGCGCTGTGTTTCGCGTCGAGTTTCCCTCAGGCAATCGTCTGGGGGCCACAACTGATCACGCTCTACAACGATGCGTTTATTCCGATCCTGGGCAACAAGCCCTACGCTCTGGGCCGTCCGTTCAGCGAAATCTGGAGCGAGGTGTGGGACGAAGTGCGTCCCATCGCCAACGCGGCCTTCGAGGGACATGCCACCTATATCGAGAATTTCCCGCTGGTGATCGAACGCGGGCCCGCACCGGAACAGGCGTATTTCACGTTCTGCTACAGCCCGATCCGCGATCCGCGAGGCAAAGTGGTCGGCATGCTCGATACCGTCACCGAAACCACCGCCACGGTGTTTCACGCGCGCCGCCTGGCGTTGCTGGACGCCATCGGCAACGCGGTGGCCAACGCCAACGACGCCCAGGCGATCATGACTGACACCACCCGCCTGCTGGCCGAGCACTTGCAGGTGAGCAATTGCGCCTACGCCGATATGGATGCCGATGAAGATGGCTTCACCATCCGCGACAACTGGACCGCCCCCGGCTCGCCGAGCATCGTCGGTCGTTATAGCCTTGCGGCGTTCGGTGAGCGCGCGGTCAAGTGCCTACGCGCCGGTGAGCCGCTGGTGATCCACAACAACTTGCGCGAATTGCCGCCCCACGAGGCTGAGCAATTCCAGACGCTGGGGGTGACCGCCACCATCTGCATGCCGCTGATCCGTAACGGCCGCCTTACCGCCCTGATGGCGGTGCATGACAAAGTTGCGCGGCCGTGGTCGCACTACGACCTGGCGGTGCTGCGGGAAGTCACCGAGCGCTCCTGGGCCTATATCGAGCGCGTGCGTGCCGATGCCGATGTGCGCGCCGGCCTGGCCGCCTACGCCGAACTCAACACCACCCTGGAGCAGCGCGTCGAAGAACGCACCCTGGCGCTGGCCCAGACCGAAGCCGCCCTGCGCCAATCGCAGAAGCTGGAGGCCATCGGCCAGTTAACCGGGGGTGTGGCCCACGACTTCAATAACCTGCTGACCATCATCCGCTCCTCGGTGGATTTTCTGCGCCAGCCAGGACTCTCTGATGAACGCCGCCAGCGTTACATGGGCGCGGTCTCGGACACCGTCGAGCGCGCCAGCAAGTTGACCAGCCAGTTGCTCGCCTTCGCTCGGCGCCAACCGCTGAACCCGGAAGTCTTCGACGTCGGCCAGCGCGTGCAAAATATTGGCGAAATGCTCGAAAGCGTCACCGGTGCGCGCATCCAGGTGCGGGTGGAGTTACCGACGCAGCCGTGTTTTGCGCGGATTGATTCAAGCCAGTTCGAAACCGCGCTGATCAACATCGCCCTCAATGCCCGGGATGCCATGGACGGTCATGGCACCCTGACCTTGCGGGTGACCGGTCAACAGCCCCTGCCGCGCATACGCGGCGAGGCCGGTTCGCGCCAGCCGCATATCGCCATTGCCCTGGCCGACACCGGCCCCGGCATTCCCGGCGACACCGTCGAGCGCATCTTCGAGCCGTTTTTCACCACCAAGGCCGTGGGCAAAGGCACGGGATTGGGGCTGTCCCAAGTGTTCGGCTTCGCCAAGCAGTCGGGAGGCAATATCGATGTGGCCAGCACCCTGGGCCAGGGCTCGGTGTTTACCCTGTACCTGCCGCAGGTCGCGGCCCAGGACTCGGCACAGCGCAGCCCACAGGACGAACCGGCAACTGTGCATGACACCACGCAATGCCATGTGTTGATCGTGGAAGACAATCTGGAGGTGGGGCGCTTTGCCAGCCAGATCCTGCAGGATCTGGGCTACCAGACCACGTGGGCTACCGATGCCGAACACGCCCTGCGCCTGGCGGGTCCGCAGGCGTTGGCCTTCGATGCGGTTTTTTCGGACGTGGTGATGCCTGGCATGACCGGCGTGGCCATGGCCAAGGAGCTGCGCCAACGTCGTGCCGACCTGCCGGTGGTATTGACCTCCGGCTATAGCGAGGAGCTGGCTGACAGCGGCTACGAAGGTTTTGAGTTCCTGCCCAAGCCCTACTCGGCCGACCAGGTCTCGCGGGTACTGATCAAGGCAATACTCCGGGACTGAGCCGCGCCTTACTCCGCCAGCGCCACCTGGTTACGACCCTGGGCCTTGGCCCGATACAGCGCTTTATCCGCCATGTTCATCAGGCCGTGCAGGTCTTGGTCGTGATCATGGGTGGAGGCTAGACCGAGACTGGCCGACAAGCCCTTGACCGGCTCGGCAGCCAACCCGGAGATCGCCTTGATCAGTTGTTCGGCAATCGCGCGTGCAGTGTCCAGAGAGGTATTGGGCAGCAACACCGCGAATTCTTCGCCGCCCAGGCGGCCATACACGTCGGCCTGACGGAACGAGGCACTGATCACCCCGCCGATCTGGCGTAACACCTGGTCGCCGGCCTGGTGACCGTAGGTGTCGTTGATCTGTTTAAAGTGATCCATGTCCAGCATCAGCGCACACAGCGGTTGCTGGTTATGCCTGCATTGCGCGTACAGCACCTGGGCACGCTCGAAAAATGCACGGCGGTTCATCAGCCCGGTCAATTCATCGGTTTGTGCGGCGCGGGTGGAAATGGTGTGGGCACGCTCCATTTGCCGGGTCAGGCGAAAGGCTTTCTCCAGCGCCTCGGACAATTTGCGCGTAGCGCTAAATACAAAGGTAGAAAACACCAGAACCGCGATGGCGACCCCCACTTGCATCGACGAGGGTTGCCACAACAGCCACAGGGTGCAAGGCATCAGCACCAGGCTGATGGACGTCACGGTCATGGCGCGATAAGCCGAATAACACGACACCGCGCTGACCGACATGCCCACGGTAAACAACATGACCAACACCTGGGACAGTCGATCATCGGTGGGGATCAGCGCAAATGCGCCCGCCCCCCAGATACCGGCCGACAGCACCAGCGTGATCCAGTAACGCCGTTCCCAGCGCTGCGGCGTGCGCTCGCTGTTGGGGCAGCGGAACCATTCCATGAACATCTTTATGCGCAGCAGTGACGAAACGCCCAGCGTCACCAGCCATACCAGCATGATGCGCTGATCCAGACGGTCCCAGCACAGCCAGCAGAGCATGGCGGCGGCCAGGTAGCTGCCGAAAATCGCGGCAAACGACTGCCGGAACAGCTGGTGCAGCCGATCGGTGCGCACGTGCTGTTCGATAACGTCATCCTGGTCCTGCCCACGCCCAAGGCCATTCATGAAATTCGCCTGATCCGACTGCCGCGACAAAGGCGCCATTGTGGCATCCTGCCAGCAATCTGAACAACTGAATCGGCCTAGTTAGAGCGGTTGTTTGAGGGGCGATGCCAAACCACGCCAGACATAACGACAAAGGGCGATCATTGCAGATCGCCCCCCATTCGCCAGCCGCTTATGCTCAGTCCGGGCGCAGAATCAGCACGCCCAGCGGCGGCAGATTCAACGACAGCGACACCGGCTGCCCGTGACGCGGTTCCTCCTGGGTGAACACTTCACCACCGTTGCCGAAATTGGAGCCGGCGTAGGTGTCGGCGTCAGTGTTGATCACCTCGCTCCAGCGCCCGGCAAACGGCACACCTACGGCGTATTGTTCGCGAGGCACCGGGGTGAAGTTGGCCACCACCAGCACCGGTTTGCCGTCCTTGCTCCAGCGCAGCCAGGCGTAGACGCTGTTGATCGCATCGTCACCGATCAGCCATTGGAAGCCCTGGGGCGCGTCGTCCTGTTCATGCAGGGCCGGTTCTTCGCGGTACAGGCGGTTCAAGTCGCCCACCAGTTTTTGCACACCTTGGTGTTCCTGGTATTGCAGCAAGTACCAGTCCAGTTGCTGGTCGTGGTTCCACTCGCGCCACTGGCCGAATTCGCAGCCCATAAACAGCAATTTCTTACCCGGGTGCATCCACATAAACGCCAGGTAGGCGCGCAGGTTGGCGAACTTCTGCCAACGGTCGCCGGGCATTTTGTCGATCAACGAATGCTTGCCGTGCACCACTTCATCGTGGGAGATCGGCAGGATAAACCGCTCGGACCAGGCATACACCAGGCCGAAACTCAGCTCGTTGTGGTGATGGGCGCGGTACACCGGGTCCTGCTGGATGTAATGCAGCGAATCGTGCATCCAGCCCATGTTCCATTTGTAGTTGAAGCCCAGGCCGCCTTGCTGGGTTGGCTGGCTGACACCGGGCCAGGCGGTGGATTCTTCAGCGATCACCAGGGCGCCCGGCGCCTCCAGCGCCACCACATCGTTCAAATGGCGCAGAAAATCGATGGCTTCCAGGTTCTCGCGACCGCCATGGCGGTTGGGCACCCATTCGCCGGCTTTGCGCGAATAGTCGCGGTAGAGCATCGATGCCACCGCATCCACCCGCAGGCCATCGACATGGAAGTGCTTGAGCCAGTGCAGTGCTGAGGCCAGCATAAAGCCGTGCACCTCGGTGCGGCCCAGGTTGTAGATCAGCGTATCCCAGTCCTGGTGGAAGCCTTCCAGCGGGTTGGCGTATTCGTACAGCGCGGTGCCGTCGAACTGGGCCAGGCCGTGAGTATCGGTGGGAAAGTGCGCCGGCACCCAGTCGAGGATCACACCGATATCGGCCTGATGGCAGGCATTGACAAAGTAGGCAAAGTCTTCGGGCGAGCCGAAGCGCGCACTTGGGGCGAACTGCGACAGGGCCTGATACCCCCAGGACCCTCCAAATGGGTGTTCCATGATCGGCATCAGCTCGATATGAGTGAAGCCCAGTTGCTGCACATAAGGAATCAAGCGCTCGGCCAATTCGCGCCAACTGTACTGGCGGGCCACTTCACCGGCTTCGTCCAACTCGCATTGCCAGGAGCCGACGTGCAGTTCATAGATCGACAGCGGCGCGGTGGATTTCTGCTTGTCGGCGCGGGCCTGCATCCAATCGTGGTCCTGCCAGTCCACTTGCAACGGCGCGGCGACTTTCGAGGCGGTGTCCGGCGGCAGTTGGGTGGCCAGCGCCATCGGGTCGGCCTTGAGCGGCAAAATGCCGTGGGCGCCGAGAATCTCGTATTTGTAAGCGGCACCCGGTTGCAGGCGGGGGATAAAGATCTCCCACACACCGGAAGGATGGCGCAGGCGCATCGGATGCCGACGGCCGTCCCAAATATTGAAGTCGCCCACCACCGACACACGCCGTGCGTTTGGCGCCCACACGGCAAAGCGCACGCCCTGCACGCCGTCGACGCTGGTGACCTGAGCGCCCAGGCAACTGCCCAGGTCGCGGTGATTGCCCTCGGCGAACAGGTACAAGTCCATCTCGCCCAGCAGCAGTTGGCTGAAGCTGTAGGGGTCTTCGGTGATCTGCTCACCGCCGGCCCACTGGATCTTCAATAAGTAAGGCTGACGCGTAGCAAAGTGCCCGACAAACAAACCCGGCACTTGGGTCGCGTCGAGGCTACCGAGGGTTTCGCCGCCATCGCGGCTCAACACCTGCACGCTCAACGCCTCGGGCAGGAACGCGCGAATGAATTGGCCGCCCTGCTCGTCGTCATGGGGCCCGAGAATCGAAAACGGGTCGTGGTGCTCGGCGCGCACCAGCGCTTCGACGTCCTTGGACGCCGGCATTGCAGTCAACTTAGGCTGCAGCGGTTCTTTATGTGTATAGCTCATGACGTCTCCCCACCGCGTGCAGTTTTGGATATAGGTGTAAGCCCGCTCAGCAGGCCGTGCAGCCCTTGCAGGGGCACCGGCAACCAGGTCGGGCGGTTTTCCGCTTCGTAGGCCACTTCGTACGCAGCCTTCTCCAGGCTGAACAACGTCAGCGCGGCGTCCTGGCCGTTGGCGTCCTGCCAGTCATGCGCCAGTGTAGACGTAGCTTGCTGATAAGCCTGGATAAATGCCTGGCGAGCCTCCTTCACATAGCGCTCGGTAACCCGTCGGCGTGCCTGCTCGGCTTGCGGCGACTGATCCACGCCTTGCAGATTCAAGGCCATGGCCGCTGCATAGTCGAAAGAACGCAGCACCCCGCTGACATCTTTGTACGGGCTGTGCTTGCCCCGTCGCTCATGCAGCGGTCGCGCCGGCTCGCCTTCGAAGTCGATCAAATAGGCATCGCCCTTGACCACCAGAACCTGCCCAAGGTGCAGATCGCCATGGACGCGAATGCGCAAGCCGCCCAAGGTGGCCTTTGCCAGGCTGTTCACATGGGTGGCAATGGCTTTTTTTTGCGCCAGCAATTCACTGACCAGCGCCTGATCGGCAGGGTTCAATTGGGTTTGATGCAGTTCCAGCAGTTGCAGCGCGCGGGTGATCTGCGCGCCCACATCCTTGGCCCAGGCCTGGGTGTCTTTGACACCGGTGACTTCGGGCTTGAAGTCTTTATTGGCGGTAGTGGCGCCCAGCACTTGGTGCATTTCCCCCAGGCGCTGGCCGAGCAGCGCGGCGAAATCGGCCAGCTCACCCAAGGCGTTGTAGTGCTGTTCCTGTTCGGACAGGGCTTCGGCCAGTTCGTCGCGGATTGCCCGTTCCAGATTGTTCTGAGTCCACGTCCAGGCATCGCCCTGATTGCTCAGGTAGCCCTGGGCAATCATCAGCAGATTGTCCTGGCCCTCGCTGTCATGACGCACCACCGCGCCCATCAACGGCGAGATATTGGCGTAACCGGCTGCGGTGAGGTACGCGCTCATCTCCAGTTCCGGATGCACACCGGCGCTGACTTTACGGATCAACTTGAGCACCAGGCTCTCACCCACCACCACCGAGCTGTTGGACTGCTCGGCGGACAGATAACGCACCGGGGACTCGTCGTTCAGTTGCAACGCAGCCAAGTGTTCGGTGGCGTCGAAACGCAATTCGCCGTCGCTGCTGGCCAAACGCGTGCCGGCCTGCAGGCCCTGGATCACCGCGCGAATAAAAGGCTCAAGGCTGAACGCGTCAGTCACCAAGCCCACCTGGCGCGCTCGGCGTACGCGGGCCATGGCCAATTGCTGGGGCAAGGCGCTGGTGAACTGGTCTTCGCCGAGGAAGCCGAACGGCAACTGGTAACGACTGACCTGCCCACCGGCACTCACCTCCAGTTCGCTGAGCAACACCGGGTGCTCGGCGTCGCCGAACCGCACGCCATAGGCAATCCGCACGCTATCGATGGCCGTGTCCTTGCCGGCGAACCAACGCCGCTTGGGCAGCCAGGCCGGCAGTGAGGTCTGTTCCAGGGTGGTGCGACAAGGTGCTTCGAGCAGTTCTTCCATGCGTTTTTTCAATACCAATGTGGTGAAGTCGGGCATGCTTTGTGCCGGTTCCACATGCCAGCTGGGCATCTGGTTTTCCGCCGCCAGCACAAACCAATAGAAGCCGTAAGGCGCCAAGGTCAGCAGGAAATTTAGCTGACCAATAGGCGGGAAGGCGTTACCGCCGAGCATCTCCACGGGGACCATGCCAGCAAAGCCCGACAGGTCCAGCTCGGCAGCCTGGGCGCTACGCGACACGTTGGCCACGCACAAAATGATCTCCGTGCGGCCATCGGCACCGGTGTATTCGCGGGTATACGCCAGAATGCGGCGATTGGCCGGCGAAAGCATTTTCAGGCTGCCGCGACCGAACGCTTTGGACTGCTTGCGTACTGCGAGCATGCGCCGGGTCCAGTTGAGCAGTGAGTGCGGGTCCTGGGTCTGGGTTTCCACATTCACCGACTGGTAGCCGTAGAGCGGGTCCATGATCGGCGGCAGCACCAGGCTGGCCGGATCGGCGCGGGAGAAGCCGCCGTTGCGGTCGATGGACCACTGCATCGGTGTGCGCACGCCATCACGGTCGCCCAGGTAGATGTTGTCGCCCATGCCGATTTCATCGCCGTAGTACAAGGTGGGCGTGCCCGGCATCGACAGCAGCAGGCTGTTAAGCAACTCCACCCGGCGGCGGTCACGCTCCAACAACGGCGCCAGACGGCGGCGGATACCCAGGTTGATCCGCGCGCGACGGTCGGCGGCGTAGTAATTCCACAGGTAGTCGCGCTCTTTGTCGGTGACCATTTCCAAGGTCAATTCATCGTGGTTGCGCAGGAAGATCGCCCATTGGCAATTGGCGGGGATTTCCGGGGTTTGGCGCAAGATATCGGTGATGGGAAAGCGATCTTCCTGGGCCAGGGCCATGTACATGCGCGGCATCAACGGGAAGTGAAAGGCCATATGGCATTCGTCGCCGTCATCGCCCTTTTTGTCACCGAAATACAGTTGGGTGTCTTCCGGCCATTGGTTGGCTTCGGCCAGCAGCATGCGGTCGGGGTAATTGGCGTCAATCTCGGCACGGATTTGCTTGAGCACCCCGTGGGTTTCTTCAAGGTTCTCGTTGTTGGTGCCGTCGCGTTCGATCAGGTACGGGATGGCGTCCAGGCGCAGGCCGTCGATGCCCATGTCCAGCCAGTAGCGCATGACTTCCAGCACCGCTTTCATGACTTGCGGGTTGTCGAAGTTGAGGTCGGGCTGGTGGGAATAAAAGCGATGCCAAAAGTACTGGCCGGCGACCGGGTCCCAGGTCCAGTTGGATTTTTCGGTGTCGAGGAAAATGATGCGGGTGCCGTCGTACTTCTGGTCGTCATCGGACCACACATAGAAATCCCGCGCCGCCGAACCGGGCTTGGCCTTGCGTGCGCGCTGGAACCAGGGGTGCTGGTCGGATGTATGGTTGATCACCAGTTCGGTGATCACTCGAAGGCCACGTTTGTGTGCTTCGGCGATAAAGCGCTTGGCGTCGGCCATGGTGCCGTAGTCGCTGTGGACACCGCGGTAGTCGGCAATGTCATAGCCGTCGTCGCGGCGTGGTGAAGGGTAGAACGGCAGCAGCCAGATGGTGTTCACGCCCAGGTCGGCGATGTAGTCGAGCTTGGCGATCAACCCAGGAAAATCGCCGATACCGTCATTATTGGAGTCGAAAAAGGATTTGACGTGAACCTGATAGATCACCGCGTCCTTGTACCAGAGCGGGTCTTTGATAAAGGTGGCAGCCTTGGGTTTCTTCGCCATTGGACACTCCTGAAACACTCGATAAATCGTGCAGACTCAATGTCGGAGGGGGGTTAACCCCCTCTTCCCCATCAGGTGGTAATGCGCCAGATCCCGAACGGCATCTGCGGTTCCAGACGCGTCCACTGGGTCTTGCCGTACCAGGTCCAACGATGGCCGTTCATCAGGTCTTCGCCCTGGGTTTGGGCATCGTCCGGCAGGCCCATCTCCCACAAGGGCAGCTCGAAATGAGCTTCCTGGGCGTTAAAAGGGTCCAGGTTGACCGCCACCAGAATGAAGTTGCTGCCGTCCTCGCTGCGTTTGCCGAAGTAGAGGATGTTGTCGTTCCACGCGTTGTAGATCTTCAAACCCAAGTGCGTGTGCAGCGCCGGGTTCTGACGGCGGATGCGGTTGAGCTGGGCGATCTCGGCAATGATGTTGCCGGGCGCAGTGAAGTCGCGGGGGCGGATCTCGTATTTCTCCGAGTCCAGGTATTCCTCTTTGCCCGGCACCGGCGCGGCTTCGCACAGTTCAAACCCGGAATACATACCCCACAGGCCCGAGCCCATGGTCGCCAGCGCGGCGCGGATCAAAAAGCCCGGGCGTCCGGATTGATGCAGGAACGCGGGGTTGATGTCCGGCGTGTTGACGAAAAAGTTCGGGCGGTAGCACTCGCGCCATGGCGACTGGTTGAGCTGGGTGAAATACTCGCTCAACTCAGCCTTGGTGTTGCGCCAGGTGAAGTAGGTGTAGCTCTGGGAATAGCCGACCTTGCCCAGGCGGGCCATCATCGCCGGCGTGGTAAAGGCTTCGGCGAGGAAAATCACCTCGGGGTACTTGGAACGCACATCGCTGATCAGCCATTGCCAGAACGGCAGCGGTTTGGTGTGGGGGTTGTCGACGCGAAAGGTTTTCACGCCCTCTTCCACCCAGCCCACCACGATATCGCGCAGCTCGGTCCACAGGCCAGGGATCGCATCGGCGGCATAAAAGTCGACGTTGACGATGTCCTGATATTTCTTCGGCGGGTTTTCCGCGTATTTGATCGTGCCGTCCGGGCGCCAGTTGAACCAGCCCGGATGCTCCTTGAGCCACGGATGGTCCTGGGAGCATTGAATGGCAAAGTCCAGCGCGATTTCCAAGCCATGGTCGGCGGCGGCCTTGACCAGGCGGCGGAAGTCATCGCGGCTGCCCAACTGCGGGTGGATGGCTTCGTGACCGCCCTCCTCGCTGCCGATGGCGTACGGGCTGCCGGGGTCGTCCGGGCCGGCGGTGAGCGAGTTGTTCCGGCCTTTGCGATGGCTACGGCCGATGGGGTGGATCGGCGGGAAGTACAGCACATCGAAGCCCATGTCGTGGATCATCGACAGCCGCGCGTGTACATCGTTAAAGGTGCCGTGGCGTGCCGGATCATCGGTGATCGAACGGGGAAACAACTCGTACCAGCTGGCGAACTGCGCACGTTCGCGCTCGACGTCAATCGGGTACACCGTGCTGATGCTCAGGTAGGCGCGGTGGTCGGCCTGGGTCATCAGATGCGCACTGTCTTCGTGCAGAAACAACGCCACCTGCTCGGTTTCCAGCAGGCCGGACAGTTCGTGGTGCAACAGCATCAGGCGGTCGCGCAGCTCGTTGTCGCTACGCTCGGCGGCTTGCAGCACCAGGCTGCGACCTTCCTGCAACTCCAGGCTGACCGGTACGCCGGCTTCGTGTTTTTTGCGCAATTCGTAGCAGAAGCTGGCGAAGGTATCGATCCAGGCTTCGATGCAGTACTCATGGGGCCCCTGATGGGCCACCGTGAACGCGCCTTCCCAACCGTTGTTGCCGACATCGGTCATGACCACGCTGTGCCAGCTTTCGTCGCGCAGCGGGCGCCAGCGGATCAATACGGCCAATTTGTCATGGCCATCGGCGAACACTTTGCTGGTGACATTAATGCGCTGGCCTATCACCGCCTTGACCGCGAATTCGCCGCCATCAATCACGGGGCTGGTGCTTTCGATCGCGATCCGGGGCAATAGCAATGCCTGGGACAGCGGCAATACGGCAGTGTCTGGAACCTGTGTTTCAGCAGTCATCGAGCATCTTCCCCTTACGCCCAGTGGACGCCCTTTGCTAGATCCGAATCCAATACGCCAGCACTCTCCCTGAGCGGTGACGCATAAGGTCCGAGCCTGTGCCTGGGTTAAAAGTTCAGGTGGATATGCCGCCATTGAGCGGGAATCAAATGCCCCTTGGGAATGTCCACCGCTAGAGCAAAGCACAAAGGAGGCCACACCGATGAATATCCCGATCCCGGCTGAAACCCCGGACCCGAATATCGACAAACCCACCCTGCCGCCCACCGAACCGGAACCGATTCCAGAAAAGGAACCGCCGGAAAACCAGCCGCCGCCGGTCCAGGAACCGCCAACAACAATGCCACCGGTCATTGCCAGACCTTTTTCAACCGTTTGACGATGGTGGTAAGGCCGATAGTGGAGTTAAGCCTGTCTGACGGATGGGCTACTCCTTTCCCGGTGCTTTTGGTGATTCTTCCTGCGCCCCACCTAGATAACTCGCAACGCCTGTGATTTTGCCCATGCCTAAACTGCGACGCATGTGCACCGTAGTTAAGACGGCGCCAACGCCTATCTTCAAGCAACATTCACAGCAGGAGAATTCATGTCCATTAGCAGCGTTGGTTTACACGGCAGCCCGATCTACCAGAGGGTTGAGCAGTTCAAACATCGAGATGATCGTGGCGGGGACATCCAGCACAACGGCTTGCAGTCCAAATCAACCGAAGACGCTGTCAAACGACTCTGGCGTCATAGCCCAGGTTGGTCAGACAAGAATGGTGACGGCACCGTTAATGTGACTTACGAGTTTCGGTCCGCACCAGACGACAAGAACACTCGGAAATTCGGCAAAACCGGGTTTACGCCTATCCTCGACAACCAGCGAAAACAAACCCGACTCAGCCTGCAATCCATTGAAGATGTGGCAAACATCAAGTTTACCCGCGGGCCCAAAACAGCTGACAGTGAAGGCCATATCAAGATCGGCAATTATGGCCAAAAGATTGACTCTAAAGGCTACCCTTATAAAGGCGAGCACCACTCTACCCTGCCCACCAGGAATCAGGCTGACGTTAACGTATGGTTTGTTGACACTGACAAAGAGAAATCCGTACCCCGAGCAGCGCTAGGTAATGCGGGTCGACACACCATTACTCATGAACTCGGTCATGCCATGGGGCTGAGCCACCCTGGCAATTACAATGGAAGTGGCGGTGACAAGCTCGGCGAATCAAATGTATCTCATCACGAAGACTCTCAGAGCCATTCCGGCATGAGTTACCGGGGAGAGCGCACCGGGCATCATAACCACCAGAAATTCCGTTCGTCAGCCCCGCAACTTGACGACATTGCTGCCTACCAAGCGAAATACGGCGCCAATTATGAAACCCGCAAGGATGACACCACCTACGGTTTCAACTCGAACACGGATCGAGACTTTCTGACGGTCAAAACCCCTCACGATAAAATGGTGGCGGCCATTTGGGACGGCGGGGGCAACGACACATTGGATTTTTCCGGGTACACGCAAGATCAGCAAATAAGCTTGAGGGAAGAAACCTTTTCTGACGTCGGCGGCCTTAAGGGGAATGTCGCGATTGCCAAAGGTGCTGTCATTGAAAACGCGATAGGCGGCAAGGGCAATGATTTGATAATAGGCAACGACGTCAACAACGAACTCAACGGCGGTGACGGTAACGACGTCATCTATGGCGGCAAAGGTGGCGACAGATTGTGGGGCGGCAAAGGTGCAGACACCTTTGTGTACGGCAGCGCGTCAGAATCCTTCGACGCTGGACGCCAGGATCAGCGTTCGCACGACGAGATCATGGATTTCGAGAGTGGCAACGACAAGATCGACGTGTCGGGCATGCAGGTTCATAACGGCGGCAAGCCGTTTACGTTCAAAAATTCTCCTGTTATCGAGTCTGGCGAAGCGTTTATCGACTACAACCCCGACACTCACCAAAGCACATTGTACGCCCGGCAAACAGACGGCCAGGTTCTGAAGGTCAGCGTAAATGGCAAACTGGAGCAGAGTGACGTGGTGCTGTAGCCCCGGCCGTCAACAGCGGCGTTGGTGGAAATGATTCGACGCCGTGTCCTTGGTGAAGGTTATTTTTCGAGCATCCGCACGATTCTTGGCATTACGCTGAACACCACCAACGCCAGCAACGTACTCAACACCGCCGTGGACTCACGCCCCATGCCCGCCGCCACGCCGATGGCGGCGGTCATCCATAGCCCGGCGGCGGTGGTCAGGCCTTTGACGTGCTGACCCTCTTCGTCTTCCTTACCTTTAAGAATGGTCCCGGCGCCGAGGAAACCAATCCCGGCAATCACCCCCTGCACCACCCGGCTCATGGCATCGGCCTGGTTGCCGGACATCTGCGGCACCAACACAAACAGCGCCGCGCCCATCGCCACCAGCATATGGGTGCGCACCCCGGCGGCCTTGCCCTTGTGCTCCCGTTCAAAACCGAGGATCCCGCCCAGCAGCGCAGCGATCAGCAGACGCACGGTGATCTGCGTGAGCTGTCTGGCATCGCCGAGATCGGCAAATTCGGCCTGCAGGGTCACCCATACTTCGTGCCACCAAGCGTCCATAAACCCTGTCCTTTATTGAGATGGATAATGGGTTGACAACGGCGACCGTCAGTCAGTTGCCTGGAACGCCGCGCGTGGGCATGCGCCCTAACGCTTATCAGCCTGATAAAAAGGAGAGCGCCATGCCAATCCGCATCGAAAACCGCACCTGTTTCTTCAAGGTCAACGACGAGGGGCGGGAATACAGCCTGCCCGCCGCTGAGGTCACCGTCAGCACTGACGTCCCCAGAGCCATGTCTTATGTGGACGTGGGCGCCGAGCGTGTCTACATCACCGAGCAGGAAGCCGATGCCCTCACCGTGGCCGGCGCCACCGATGGGCGTCAGCACAAGAAGGTCACCACGCCGGATTCGGCGATTTGACTGATCTGTATCTATTGACGCCGCAGAAGGCTGCACCCCGAGCGCAACGGGGTGCAGCACAATGTCGCAGGGCCGCGCCTGCAAGCGATCTGATCCGGTTTTTATCGTCATAGCTGAGTCTGTTATGCAAACAGCTCGCCGCGCATAGTCCATTGGCCTGATGGAGGCTGATGAGCGAACGACCATGAGCGAACGAATCCCCACCGTGGAAATCTTTGAGCCCGTGCACCCAAAGAAGGTGAAGGCCAAATCCAGCGACACCCTGATCCATACCCGCAGTTTCACCGGCTTGTTCCGCACCTTGCGTGTGCTGGGCGCAGGCTTTCTGTTCCTGGCCTTTTTCGGCACCGTGTGGCTGAACTGGGGCGGTCGGCAAGCCGTGCTGTGGGACTTGGCTGAAAGCAAGTTCCACATCTTCGGCGCGACGTTCTGGCCCCAGGACTTCATCCTGTTGTCGGCGCTGTTGATCATCTGTGCCTTCGGCCTGTTTGCCATCACGGTCTTCGCTGGGCGGGTCTGGTGCGGCTACACCTGCCCGCAAAGCTCGTTCACCTGGCTGTTTATGTGGTGTGAAAAGGTCACCGAGGGCGAACGCAACCAACGCATCAAGCTGCAATCGGCGCCATGGAGTCTCAACAAGCTGGCGCGGCGCTCGGCCAAGCACACGCTGTGGCTGGGCATCAGCGTGCTGACCGGGCTGACGTTTGTCGGTTACTTCACCCCCATTCGCCCCCTCGCGGCGGAACTGCTGACCTGGCAAATGGGCGGCGTCAGCCTGTTCTGGGTGCTGTTTTTCACCGCCGCCACCTACCTCAATGCCGGTTGGTTGCGCGAAGCGGTGTGCATGCACATGTGCCCTTACGCACGGTTCCAGAGTGTGATGTTCGATAAAGACACCCTCACCATCTCTTACGACGCCGCCCGGGGCGAACACCGTGGGCCGCGCAAACGCGAGGTTAAACCGGCCGACGTCGGCCTGGGCGATTGCATCGATTGCCAGCTGTGCGTACAGGTGTGCCCGACCGGCATCGACATTCGCGACGGCCTGCAAATGGAGTGCATCGGCTGCGCGGCGTGCGTCGATGCCTGCGATTCGATCATGGACAAGATGGGCTACGCGCGCGGTTTGGTGCGCTACACCAGCGAACATCAACTGCAAGGCGGCAAGACTCACCTGCTAAGGCCGCGACTGATCGGCTACAGTGCCGTGCTGTTGGTGATGATCGCCGCGCTGGTGGTGGCCTTGGTGCAACGGCCGATGGTGTCGCTGGACGTGACCAAGGACCGGGGCATGTTTCGCGAGAACAGCCAGGGCTTGATTGAAAACATCTACAGTCTCAAGGTCATCAACAAGACCCAGCAGCGCCAGGATTATCGGCTGGAGCTGGTAGAGGCCGAGGGTTTCCAATTGCAAGGCAAGACCGGGATCAGCCTGGCGCCAGGGGAAATCGTGGATGTACCGGTGTCGGTGGCATTGCTGGCGGATAAACCGGCGAGCAGTTCGCAGACACTGCGCTTCAAAGTGACGGATGTGGACGAGCCGTGGGTGTACAGCGAGGCCGAGAGCCGCTTCGTCGCACCGCTCAACCGCTGAAACTTGGCTATCGAAAACGATGAAAGCCCAATGCGGGAGGGGGCTTGCCCCCGAGAGTATCTCTCCTACAAAAACCTTGTTTAAGGCCGCCATGAAACGCTACGAAAAATTCGCCGACGACATCGCTGAACTGATCCGCTCCGGCGTCCTCGGCCCCGGCCAACGCGTGCCGTCGGTGCGCTACGCGAGCCAGACCTACGGCGTCAGCCCATCCACGGTGTTCCAGGCGTATTACCTGCTAGAGCGCCGCGGGCTGATCCGCGCGCGGCCGCGCTCCGGTTACTTCGTCAACACCCATGCGCCGAGCCCGTTTTCCGAGCCGGTGGTGAGCGAACAGGTACACGAATCCACCGAGGTGGATGTGAGCGAGCTGGTGTTTTCGGTGCTCGACTCGATCAAGGACCCCACCACCGTGCCCTTCGGTTCGGCGTTCCCCAGCCCGATGCTGTTCCCGTTGCCGCGTCTGGCCCGTTCCCTGGCCAGCGCCAGCCGTGAGATGGACCCGCGCATGGTGGTCACCGACATGTCGCCGGGCAACCCGCAACTGCGCCGGCAAATTGCCCTGCGCTATATGGTCGGCGGCCTGATGCTGCCTATGGAAGAGTTGCTGATCACCAACGGCGCCCTGGAAGCGCTGAACCTGTGCCTGCAGGCCGTGACCGAGCCAGGCGATTTGGTGGCCATCGAGGCTCCGGCGTTTTATGCCTGCTTGCAGGTCTTGGAGCGTTTAAAACTCAAGGCGGTGGAGATCCCGGTGCACCCACGCGACGGCATCGATCTCAATGCCCTGGCGCAAAGCCTGGAGCGCTACCCGATCAAGGCCTGTTGGACCATGACCAGCTTCCAGAACCCCATGGGCGCCACCCTGCCTGAAGCCAAGAAACAAGCGCTGGTGGAACTGTTGCGCGGCCATCAGGTGCCCTTGATCGAAGACGATGTGTACGCCGAGTTGTACTACGGGCAGCACGCGCCCAAACCGGCCAAGGCCTTCGACACCGAGGGCCTGGTGATGCACTGCGGCTCGTTCGCCAAGAGCCTTGCACCGGGTTATCGCGTGGGCTGGGTCGCAGCCGGGCGCTATGCGCAGAAAGTCGAACGCTTGAAGCTGATGACCTCGTTGTGCCCGTCGATGCCGGCCCAGGCGGCAATTGCCGACTACCTGCAACACGGCGGCTACGACCGGCACCTGCGCAAATTGCGCTATGCCTTGGAAGAACAGCAAAGCGCCATGCTGGCCGCCATTGGCCGCTACTTCCCCGCGCAAACACGCGTCAGCCAACCGGCCGGCGGGTATTTCCTGTGGCTGGAACTGCCCGAGCAGACCGATTCGCTGAAGCTATTCCAGATGGCCCTGGCCCAAGGCATCAGCATCGCGCCGGGGCCCATTTTCTCGGCAACTCAACGTTTCAGAAATTGTATTCGCCTGAACTACGGCAGCCCGTGGACCGAGGCGTCCGAGAAAGCTATGGAAACGTTGGGGCGGATTGTGCGGTCGTTCTAAGGGATGGTGTTGCGCTTTCTGACGCCATCGGGGGCAAGCCCCCTCCCACATTTTGAGCTGTCAGTGCTCTCAAGTGTGGGAGGGGGCTTGCCCCCGATGGCGTCGGTGCGGGCACTGCATCCCTAGCGCCCACCCCCCAAATCCAGAAACGTCCCCGTGGCATAGGACGCCTTGTCCGACAGCAACCAGATAATCGCTTCGGCCACTTCATCCGGACGGCCGCCACGGGCCATGGGGATGCCAGACTCCAGTTTGCTGACCCGGTCCGGATCGCCGCTCAGGGCATGAAAGTCGGTGTAGATATAACCCGGGCGCACCGCATTGACGCGAATACCTTCACCGGCGACTTCTTTCGATAGGCCAATGGTGAAGGTGTCGAGCGCGCCCTTGGAGGCGGCATAGTCGACATATTCACCTGGCGAACCCAGGCGTGCCGCCACCGATGACACATTGACGATACTGCCGCCCTGCCCGCCATGCCGGGGCGACATGCGCAACAGCGCATGCTTGGCACACAGAATCGGGCCGAGCACGTTGGTCTTGAGCATTTTCAGGATGCGAAACTCCGACATCTCATCGACCCGGGATTTATGCCCCACGGTGCCGGCATTGTTCACCAGCGCAGTGACCCGGCCCAATTCGGTATCGACACGGTGGAACAGCGCGATCACTTCGTCTTCGATACTTACGTCCGCGCGCACCGCAATCGCCTGGGCGCCGAGGGCGCGTACCTGTTCCAGCACGCGGTGGGCGGCCTCGTCGTCGGCCTGGTAATTGATGCAGATGCGATACCCCTGACGCGCAGCCAGCAAGGCCGTCTCGGCGCCAATCCCGCGACTGCCCCCGGTGATGATGACGACTTTGTCCATGCCTGCTCTCTCCTGTTTCAACCTGTAGGTTTAATGGGTCATGTCAAGAATAACCGTCACTCGCTGACCTTGTCAGGGGCGGCCGCCTCTTCGGCGCGGCGGATATTAGCCATAAAACCCTCGGCCGGCAGTGGATGCCCCAGCAGGTAACCTTGCAGCGAGTTACAACCCAGGCGCGTAAGAAAATCCTGCTGTTTATCGGTTTCCACGCCTTCGGCCACAATGCGCAGCCCCAGGGCCTGGCCGAGGGCAACGATGGCCGACACGATGGCGGCATCGTCGCCATCGTGCTCCAGATCGCGCACGAAGCCACGGTCGATTTTAAGTTCGTTGGCCGGCAAGCGCTTGAGGTACATCAAGCTGGAGTAACCGGTGCCGAAATCATCGATGGACAGGTCGACGCCCATGTCCGACAGCTGCTGCAACACGTTCATGCTCGCGTCGGCATCGCGCATGGCCGTGGTTTCGGTGATTTCCAGGGTCAGGCTGTTAGCCGGCAACTGGTGGCGTTCAAGCGCGGCAGCGACGCTGTTGACCAGCCCGGCATGGCAGAACTGCAACGCAGAAAGATTCACGGCGATGCGCCATTCTTCATACCCCTGCACGTACCACAGGCGCATCTGGCGGCAAGCTTCATTGAGCACCCATTCGCCGATGGGGATGATCAGCCCGGTTTTTTCCGCCAGTTCGATAAAGGTGGCCGGCATCAACAGGCCCTGCTGCGGATGCTCCCAGCGCAATAACGCCTCGGCGCCCACCGCAATGCCGCTGGCCGCGTCGAACTTAGGCTGGTAGTACAAGCGAAATTGCTGCTGCTCCACGGCGTTGCGCAAGTCCTGCAACAGTTGCAGTTGCTTGCGCGCGTTGGTGTTCATTGACACATCGAAAAAGCTGTAGCCGTTCTTGCCCAAGCCCTTGGCGTGGTACATGGCGGCGTCGGCGTTCATCAACAATTCCTGGGGTGTGGCGCCGTTGCCGGGGAACAACGCGATACCGACGCTGGCGGAGATGTTCAGCTCATGCTCGGCCACCAGGAACGCCCTGTTGATCAGTTGTACCTGGCGCTCGGCCAGGCCGAGGGCATCGTCCGGCTGGTTCAGCTGCACCAACAGTACAAATTCGTCACCACCGATACGCGCCAGAGTGTCGTGGCTGCGCAGATCCTCGCGCAGGCGCGAGCCCACTTCGCGCAGCAATTGGTCGCCCAGGTGATGACCAAAGGCATCGTTGACCGGCTTGAAGCCATCCAGGTCGATAAACATCAGCGCAAAGCAACCGCCCTGCTCCTGCACCGCCTGCATGGCCTGTTGAATGCGGTCGGCGAGCAGGCTGCGATTGGGCAGACCGGTGAGCATGTCGTGCAGAGCCAGGTGGGACAGTTCCTGGTTGGCCTGGGTGAGCGAATCGGCGAGCACCGCGGTGCGGGCTTCCAGGCGCGCGTCGAGCAACGAAGTCAGCAAAGCGATGGCTAGCACTGCCAGGGTAGTGACCAGCACCAGGTTATCCAGGCCATTGCCGCTCAACCCGTCCAGGGCGGCGCCGCAGTAGCTGTCATCGGCAAAGCTGGCGGCCGCCATTGCGGTGTAGTGCATGCCGACAATGGCAACGCCCATCACCATCGCGGCACCGCCCCGGAGCAGGCGCACATGCGGGGTGTTGCGCCGCAGGTTGAACGCAATCAGCAAGGCCGCGCCCGACGCCGCCACGGCGATCAACAACGACGCGCCAAACAACGTCGGGTCGTAGTCGATGCCGGGGGTCATGCGCATGGCGGCCATGCCGGTGTAGTGCATGCAGCTGATACCGGCCCCCATCACCAGCGCGCCGAACAGCAGTTGCCAGGCGGGCAACCGGGCCTGGCTGACCAGCCACAAGGCAAAGCCACTGGACAATACAGCGATCAACAGCGACAACGCAGTGATGCCCACGTCGAACCCCAGGGCAAAGGGCAAGCGCAACGCGAGCATGCCGATAAAGTGCATCGACCACACCCCCACCCCCATCGCCAACGCGCCGCCGACTATCCACAGGTAGACGGCCCGTCCCTGGGCGGTCGCGATGCGGCCGGCCAGGTCGAGTGCGGTGTAGGAAGCCAGAATCGCAACGAACAGCGAGATCACGACCAACGAAGGGGAATAGCTACCGATAAGCATGCAGAGTCTCGCGAGCTACGAGCTGGAACGCCCGTACCGAGTGGCAAAGCGGCGGATTGTAGCGATAAATATTCGGCGGCAGTTGAATAATTATCACAAGGCCATCATGGGCTTTTTGACGTCAATCCACCGGCTCAACATCGCCATCGGGCGCTGCACGCCCGCACTCTTCTAGTCGTTGGCGCTGATCTGGGTTTGCCCATCCCAGCCCCCGCCCAAGGCGGCGATCAGTTGCACACTGGCGACCAGCCGCGATTGCAGCAAGGTCAACACGCTGCGTTCGTTGCTCAGGGCGGTGGCCTGTACGGTGACCACGTCCAGGTAGGCTATCAGCCCCGCTTTGTACTGGTTCTCGGTCAGGCGCAGCGACTCGCGCGCCGCCGCCAATGCTTCGTTGCTGACCGCCGCTTCGTCCTCCAGCACCTTGAGTTGCACCATGTAGTTTTCCACTTCGCGGAAACCGTCCAGTACGGTCTGGCGGTACTTGGCCACGGTTTCGTCGTAGGACGCCACGGTGCGGTCGACCTCCGCCGAGCGCTGGCCACCGTCGAACAGGGTCATGGCCAGTTTCGGCCCCACCGACCAGAAGCGGTTGGGCAGGCTGATCCAGTCGGCATAGGTGCTGCTGGAATAGCCACCGGCCAGGCTCAGGGTCAGGTCCGGGTAGTACGCGGCCTTGGCCACCCCGATATTGGCATTGGCGGCGATCACCGCGCGCTCGGCCGAAGCAATGTCCGGGCGGCGCTCCAACAGCTGCGACGGTAGGCCCACCGGGATCTGCGGCAGTTGCGGAATGTCCTTGCTCACCGCCAGGCTGAAGTTGGCCGGCGCCTCGCCGATCAGTACCGCAATGGCGTTTTCCAGTTGGGCGCGCTGCCAGATGAGGTCGATCAGGCTGGCCTGGGTGGTCTTGAGCTGGGTTTGCGCCTGGGCCACCGCGTCCTTGCCGGACACGCCGGCGCGATACTGGTTTTCGGTCATTTGCAGGGAGCGTTGATAGGTGTCCAGGGTGGCTTGCAACAGCCGCGTCTGTTCATCCATCACCCGCAGTTGCAGGTAGCTTTGTACCAGTTCCGATTGCTGGCTCAGGCGCATCGCGGCCAGGTCCGCCGAGCTGGCTTCGGCGCTGGCCTCGTTGGCCTCCAGGCCACGGCGCAACTTGCCCCAGACATCCGCCTCCCAGCTCACGCCTAACTGCGCGTTGAGGGTGTCGCGGATGCCGCTGCTGGAACTGCTGAGGCTGGCACTGCTGCTGCCGGTGCCCTGGCTGGCGCGGGTCTTGCCCACGCTGAGGTCGACGCTGGGGTAGAACGCACCGCGGGAGCTGCGCACCAACGCCTGGGCCTGGCGAAAACGTGCCTCGGCCTGAGCCACGGTCTGGTTGGCATTATTGAGCCGCGCGACCAAGTCGTTGAGCTGACGGTCGCCATACAATTCCCACCAGGCGCCGCGGGCCAGCGCGTCGCTCGGCGCGGCCTGGCGCCAGCCTTGGGCTTGCTTGAACTGCGCGGGCTCGATGACCTCCGGGCGCTGGTAATCCGGGCCTATGGCGCAAGCGCTGAGCATCAGACCGCAGAGTGCCGCTGCCAACAGTTTTTGGGGGGCGTGGGTTGAATCGGTCATAGCGCAGTGTCCAGGGCGGCATCGGTCCGCACGCCGCGCCAGGCATTGAAGCGATGGCGCGCGCGGTCGAGGTAAAGGTAAACCACCGGGGTGGTGTAAAGAGTCAGGATCTGGCTGAACACCAGGCCGCCAATGATGGTAAGGCCCAAAGGTTGGCGCATTTCCGCGCCGTCGCCGGTGCCGAGCAGCAGCGGTAAAGCACCGAGAATCGCCGCCAGGGTGGTCATCAGGATCGGCCGCAGGCGCAGCAGGCAGGCGCTGCGGATCGATTCCAGCGGGCTCATGCCGTCATGGCGTTCCAGTTGCAGCGCCAGGTCGATCATCAGGATCGCGTTTTTCTTCACCACCCCGATCAGCAGAAACAGCCCCAATAACGAGATGAGGCTGAATTCGCCGCCCAGCAGGTAGATCGACAGCAGCGCGCCGACGCCAGCCGAGGGCAAGGTCGACAGGATGGTCAACGGGTGAATATAGCTTTCGTACAGAATCCCCAGCACCAGGTACACCGCCACCAGCGCGCCAAGAATCATGAAGGGTTGGCCCTTCTGCGTCGCCGCAAAGGCATCGGCGGTGCCGGCCATTTTGGCAATCACATCTTCCGGCAGCCCCACCTTGGCGATCGCCCGTTCAATGGCGGCCGTGCCCTGCTCTACCGTGAAACCAGGGGCGATGTCGAACGCTATGTTTTCCGAGGCAAACTGGCCCTCATGACTGACGCGGTCGTCCGCCAGGCTGTTTTCGTAATGGGCGATGGTGGACAACGGCACCCGCGCGCCGTCGGCCGTAATCACCTGCATCTGGTTCAGGGTGATCGGGTCTTGGGCATATTTGGGGTTGACCTCCATCACCACCTGGTACTGGTTGAGGCTGTCGTAGATCGTGGAAATCTGCCGCTGACTGTAGGCGTTGTTCAGCACCCCTGTGACCATGTTCATGTCGATGCCCAGACGCTTGGCCTGATCACGGTCGACGATCAGTGTCACTTGCGCCGCACCACGGCCTTCGCGCGCGTCGATGGCGGTCAGCTCCGGCAATTCACGCAATGCGGCAACCACTTTCGGGTACCACAGACGCAACGCGGCCAAGTCGCCGCTTTGCAGGATGTAGGAATACTGTGCGCTGGTCTGGTCGCGGCTGCCGCCGAATTGCAGGTCCTGGTCGGCCATCAGGAACAGGCGCCCGCCCGGCACCGGTGGCACGTTCTTGCGCAGACGCTCGATCACCGCCTGGGCCGAGACTTTACGCTCGCCGATGGGCTTGAGCCGCACCAGCATCACCGCGTTGTTTGTGCCGTTGTTGCCACCGATAAAGCCGGCGACGCTGAGCACCGCCGGGTCCTTGAGCACCGCCTGACGGAAAATTTCCATCTTCGGCTGCATCACGCTGAACGACAGGCCGTCATCGCCGCGCACAAAGCCGATCAACTGCCCGGTGTCCTGCTGCGGCATAAAGGTTTTCGGCACCACGATATACAACGCCACATTGACGCCGATGGTCAGCAACAGGCTGAGCAAGGTCAGGCGCCGGTGGCGCAGCACCCAGTCCAGGCTGCGGGCGTAGCCGGCGACCATGCGCTCGTTGATCCTGTGGCTCCAGCGTTGCAAACCGGTCATATGGCCTTTGACATGGGGCTTGAGCCAACGCGCGCAGAGCATCGGCGTCAGGGTCAACGACACCACCAGCGAGACGATGATCGCCGCCGACAGGGTGATGGAAAACTCGCGGAACAGGTTGGTGACGATCCCGCCCATAAACAGGATCGACAGGAACACCGCCACCAGCGACACGTTCATCGACAAGAGCGTAAACCCGACTTCCTGGGCCCCCAGGTACGCCGCCTTCATCGGCGGCACGCCGTCATCGATGTGCCGGGAGATGTTCTCCAGCACCACGATGGCATCGTCCACCACCAGGCCAGTGGCCAGGATCAACGCCATCAACGAGAAGTTGTTCAACGAGAACCCGTACAAGTACATCACCGCAAAGGTGCCCACCAGCGACACCGGCACCGCCAGGGTCGGGATCAGCGAGGCGCGGAAATTGCCGAGGAACAGGTACACCACCAGGATCACCAGCCCCACCGCGATCAGCAGGGTCATCTCCGCTTCGTGCAGGGTGGCGGTGATCACCGGCGAGCGGTCCATGGCCAGGCTGAGCTTGACGCTGGACGGCAGCACCGCCTGCAGCGCCGGCAACTGGGCCTTGATCTGGCGCACGGTCTCGATAATGTTGGCCCCGGACTGGCGGTTGATCACCAGCAACACCGCCGCATCGTTGTTGAAGAAACCGCTGTTGTAGCGGTCTTCCACGCCGTCGCTGATCCTGGCCACATCCCCAAGACGCAAGGCTGCGCCGTTCTGGTAGCGAATCAGCAGCGGCTCGTAGTCCTTGGCCTTTTCCAGTTGGTCGTTGGCTTGGATCTGCCAGTTGCGCTCGCTGTCTTCCAGCGAGCCCTTGGGCCGGCGCTGGTTGGCATTGGCGATGGTGTTGCGCACATCGTCCAGGGCCACGCCGTACTGATCGAGAGCCTTGGGTTCGAGTTCAATGCGCACCGCCGGCAAGGAGCTGCCGCCGATCTGCACTTCACCCACGCCCGGCACCTGGGACAGGCTCTGGGACAGGATGGTGGAGGCCAGATCGTAGAGCTGGCCCTTCTGCAGTACGTCCGAGGTCAGCGACAGCACCATGATCGGCGCTTGGGACGGGTTGATCTTCTTGTAGGTGGGCATGCTGCGCATGCCGCTGGGCAGCAGATTACGCGAGGCGTTGATGGCCGCCTGCACTTCACGCGCCGCGCCGTTGATATCGCGGTCGGAGTCGAAGGCCAGAATCACCCGGGTCGAGCCCTGACTGGAACTGCTGCTCATGGTGGTGATGCCGGCAATCGAGCCGAATGAACGCTCCAGGGGCGTGGCCACGGTGGACGCCATCACCTCGGGGCTCGCGCCGGGCAGGCTGGCCGACACCACGATCACCGGGAAGTCGATCTGCGGCAACGGCGATACCGGCAGCAGGTTGAAGCTCACCCCGCCGAGCAGCATGATCGCCAGGCTCAGCAGCATGGTGGCTACCGGCCGGCGAATGAATGGTCCGGACAGGTTCATGGGGGGGAGCTCCAAGCGGCAAGTTTCAAGCTACCTGCAAAAGACGTAGGCTGCCCCTGCCGTTCCCTTGCAGCGTGCTGCTTGCCGCTTGCCACTGCTTTCGCCACGCCCATCACACCACGTCCTCAATGTCGGTCTTGCGCCAGCGGCGTCCCAGGCGATCGAAATACAGGTAGATCACCGGGGTGGTGAACAGCGTCAACACCTGGCTGACCAGCAGCCCGCCGACCATTACCAAGCCCAAGGGTTGGCGCAGCTCCGCGCCGGAACCGCTGGCCAGCATCAACGGCACGGCGCCGAACAGCGCGGCCAGGGTGGTCATCAGGATCGGCCGGAAACGCAGCAGCGCCGCCTGATAAATCGCGGTCTGCGGGTCCAGGCCCTGGTTGCGTTCGGCGTCGAGGGCGAAGTCGATCATCATGATCGCGTTCTTTTTGACGATACCGATCAGCAGGATGATGCCGATGATCGCGATCATGCCCAGGTCATTACCACTGAGCAGCAACGCCAGCAAAGCCCCCACCGCCGCCGAGGGCAAGGTGGACAGAATGGTGATCGGGTGGATGTAGCTCTCGTAGAGCACGCCCAGCACGATGTACATGGTGACCACCGCCGCCAGGATCAGCAGCAAGGTACTCGACAACGAGGCTTCAAACGCCTGGGCCGCGCCCTGGAACTGGGTCTGCACGCCCACCGGCATGCCGATGTCTTTCTGCGTCTGGTTGATCAGTTCCACGCCCTTGCCCAGCGCCACGCCGGGTGCGAGGTTGAACGACATCATCACCGCTGGGAACTGACCGATATGCGCCACGGCCAGCTGGGCCTGGCGCTGTTCCACCCTGGCCAGGCTCGACAAGCGCACTTGGCCGCCGTCGGTGGTTTTGACGTAGATCTGGTTCAGCGCGTCCGGCCCGAGGGTTTCGCCGGATTGGGCCTGCAACACCACGCGGTACTGGCTGGCCTGGGTGTAGATGGTCGAAATCTGCCGCTGGCCAAAGGCGTCATACAGCGCATCGGTGATGTTCGAGACGCTGACGCCCAGGCGCGAGGCGGCATCGCGGTCGATCACCAGGTACACCTGCAAACCCTTGTCCTGCAGGTCGCTGGCCACGTCGGTGAGTTCCGGCAACTGGCTGAGGGCGTGTACCAGTTTGTCGCTCCACAACGCCAGCAACTCGGCATCCGGCGATGACATGCTGAACTGATACTGGGTGCGACTGACGCGGTCTTCGATGGTCAGGTCCTGCACCGGCTGCATAAACAAGCGAATGCCCACCAGCTTGTCGATTTGCGGTTGCAGACGCGTGATCACCTGGGCCGCGCTGAGGTCGCGCAGGCCGTGGGGCTTGAGGTTGATCAGCAAGCGGCCGCTGTTGAGTGTGGCGTTGTCGCCATCCACGCCGATATAGGACGACAGGCTTTCCACCGCCGGGTCGGCGAGGATGATCTTGGCCAACTCCTGCTGACGCTGGCTCATCGCCGCAAAGGAAATCGACTGCGGCGCTTCGGAAATGCCCTGGATCACGCCGGTGTCCTGCACCGGGAAAAACCCCTTGGGCACCACCAGGTACAGCACCACGGTCAGGCCGAGGGTGGCGATGGCCACCAGCAGGGTCAGCGGTTGGTGCTTGAGCACCCATTGCAACTTGCGCCCGTAGCCTTCGATCAACCAGTCGATCCAGGCGCCGCTGGCCTTATAGAAACGGCCCTGTTCTTCTTCCTTGGGCTCACGCTTGAGCAGGCGCGCGCACATCATCGGCGTGAGAGTCAGGGACACCACCAGGGAAATCAGGATCGCCACCGCCAGGGTGATGGCGAACTCGCGGAACAAGCGCCCGACTACATCGGCCATGAACAGCAGCGGGATCAGCACCGCGATCAGCGACAGCGTCAGGGAAATCAGAGTGAAACCGATCTGCTTGGCGCCCTTGAGCGCGGCAGCCAGCGGCGTTTCGCCCTCCTCGATATAGCGGGAAATGTTCTCCAGCATCACGATGGCATCGTCCACCACAAAGCCGGTGGCAATGGTCAGGGCCATCAGCGTCAGGTTGTTGATGGAGAAGCCCGCCAGGTACATCACGCCGAAGGTGCCCACCAGGGACAGCGGCACGGCGATGGACGGGATGATCGTGGCACTGACACGCCGCAGGAACAGGAATGTCACCATCACCACCAAAGCAATGGCGATCAGCAGTTCGTGCTGCACGTCCTTGACCGACGCGCGGATGGTCTGAGTGCGGTCGGTGAGCACGGTGACGTCGAGACCGGCCGGTAGGTTATCGGTGATACTCGGCAGCAGCGCCTTGATGCGGTCGACCACCTCGATCACGTTGGCACCCGGCTGGCGCTGAATATTGAGCAGCACGGCCTGGTTCTGGTTGGCCCAGGCGGCCAGGCGCTCGTTCTCGGCGCCGTCGACGATCTGCGCGACGTCCTTGAGACGCAGCGGCGCGCCGTTGTTGTAGGCCAGGATCAGTTCGGCGTATTGCTGGGGCGAGACCAGCTGATCGTTGGCATCGAGCATCGAAACCCGCGTGGGGCCGTCGAAGTTGCCCTTGGGCTGGTTGACGTTGGACGCGGCGATCAAGGTGCGCACGTCCGAGAGGTTCAGGCCATTGGCCGCCAGGGCCTCGGGGTTGACCTTGATGCGCACCGCCTGGCGCTGACCGCCGGCGATGCTGACCATGCCGACGCCGCTGATCTGCGCGATTTTCTGCGCCATGCGCGTATCGACCAGGTCATTGAGCTTGGGCAGCAGCATGGTCTTGGAGGTGATGGCCAGGGTCAGTACCGGGGTGTCCGCCGGGTTGACCTTGTTGTACACCGGCGGCGCCGGCAGGTCCTTGGGCAGCAGGTTGGTGGCGGCGTTGATCGCGGCCTGCACCTGTTGCTCGGCCACGTCCATATTGATGTCGAGGTTGAAGCGCAGGGTCAGCACCGAGGCGCCGCCGGAGCTGGTGGAGGCCATCTGGGTCAGGCCGGGCATCTGCCCGAACTGGCGCTCCAGGGGCGCGGTGACCGCGCTGGTCATCACATCCGGGCTGGCGCCGGGGTACAGGGTCATTACGCGGATGGTCGGGTAGTCCACCTGGGGCAAGGCCGACACCGGCAGCAAGCGGTACGCAATGATGCCGGCCAGGACAATGGCCAGCATGCTCAGGGTGGTAGCGACCGGGCGAAGAATAAACAGCCGCGACAGGTTCATGAACCGACCTTTTGCGCCTTGCCGGCGGTGCTGCCGGTCTCCCCTTTGGCCGCAGGCTTGCCTTGCAGGTGTTCGGTCGGCGTGGTCGGCACTTCGCTGCTGTCGTTGACCACGTCCACTTCACTGCCGTCCTTGAGGCGGTCGGTGCCTTCCAGCACCACCCGGTCGCCGGCGACCAGGCCCTGCTTGATCACAGTGTTGTCGCCGTCGGAGTCGCCCACCACCAACGGCTGGACCTTGACCTTCTTGTCGCCATCGAGCTTGTAGACGAAGGTGCCGTTGTTGCCGAACTGAATGGCCGCCGAGGGCGCGAGCACCACGTTGTGCAAGGTGTCGGCCAGCAGGTGCACATTGACGAACTGGTTGGGGAACAGCGCCTGGTCCTTGTTATCGAAGCGCGCCTTGAATTTCAGGGTGCCGGTGGTGACGTCGATCTGGTTATCCAGGCTTTGCAGTACGCCGGTGGCCTGAATCTTCGCGTCGCCACGGTCCCAGGCTTCCACGGGCAATTTATTGCCGGCGTGGTAACGGGTCAGAACCGTGTCCAGGGTGTTTTCCGGCAAGGTGAAGGCCACGCTGATCGGCTGGGTCTGGGTGATCACAGCCAGGGCGGTGGTGTCGTTGGCCGCCACCAGGTTACCCACATCAAGCTGGCGCAAGCCCACACGGCCACTGATGGGCGCGCGGATCTTGGTGAATTCGAGGTTGAGCTTGGCGTCATCCACCGCGCCCTGGTTGGTCTTGACCGTGCCCTGGTATTGCAGGACCAGCGCTTCGGCGGTGTCCAGGGTCTGTTTGGCGATGCTGTCCTGGGCATACAGGTCACGGTAACGCTGCACGTCGACCTGGGCGTTCTTCAACTGGGCCTGGTTCTGCAGCAAGGTGCCCTGGGCTTGGAGCAAGGCGTTCTGGTAGCTGCGCGGGTCGATCTCGGCGAGCAGATCGCCGGCCTTGACCATTTGCCCTTCTTCAAAGGCTATTTTCACCAACTCCCCGCCGACTCGGCTGCGCACATTGATGGTATTGAGCGCGGTAACCGTGCCCAGCGCCTTGTAGTAGACCGGGAATTCCCCCTGCACCACCGGCGCCACACGGACCGGCACCGGGCCGGTGGAGCCGCCGAAGCCCGGGCGCGCCATACCGGTTTTGCTGGTATGCCCGGCCGGCGCGTCTTTATGGGCTGCGCCGCTTGGCCAGAATTTCCAGCACAGGCCGGCGATAACCAGCAGTACAAGCAGGCCAAACAGCCAGCGACGGGAGTGACGAGGGGAGGATTGCATGGAGTGATCAACCATTGGGCGCGAGAGCATCTTCTTTGGGAGGCTGAAAGATAAGCACTGGGGCGCATTTAGAAAAGCGCCTTTACCGGCTATTTACCTTGGGCTTACAACGTGTGACTTGAGGATCTTAGTCCATCGGCCTATTCCAGCTAAGCATTTGAAGCGCAAATGAAAACGGCCTGGACTAGGCCAGGCCGCAATCATGTATCAAGCGTGTTACTGCAAAACGACAGCAATGCGCCGAAACAGTTACTTCAATACTGCCAGGGCAGCTTCGTAGTTCGGCTCCTGGCCGATTTCCGATACCAGCTCGCTGTGCAGCACGGTGTCGTTCTCGTCCAGCACGACCACCGCACGGGCGGTCAAGCCTTTGAGCGGGCCGTCAGCGATGGAAACGCCGTAATCGACCGCGAAATCCGAATCACGGAAGTCCGACAGGCTCTTCACGTTTTCCAGGCCTTCGGCACCGCAGAAGCGCGCCTGGGCGAATGGCAGGTCGGTGGAGATGCACAGCACCACGGCGTTGTTCAGCGCGCTCGCCTGAGCGTTGAACTTGCGCACCGAAGTGGCGCAGGTTGGGGTGTCGACGCTTGGGAAGATATTCAGCACTTTGCGCTTGCCGGCGAAGGTCGCCAGGGTTGCGTCCGACAGATCGCCGGCGGTCAGGGTGAAGTCGTGGGCCTTGGCGCCAACTTTCGGCAGTTCGCCTTCAACCTGGACAGGGTTGCCTTTGAGGGTGACTTGAGCCATGAACGGAATCCTTATGCTGGGTTTGGTTTAAACGAATGCGAGAGGCGGAAGTTAACCACAAAGTACGTTGACCACCTACCGCCAGACACAAATTGTCATGTCGCCGGTTGTGGTTTAATTGCGCGCCTTTCGCCCTGCCCTGCAAGGAAACCGTTGTCGATGAAGCCGCCTGCTACCCGAGTCCTGGTCATTGGTTACGTCTGGCCGGAGCCGCGCTCCTCGGCCGCGGGCGGGCATATGATGCAGATTCTCGAAACTTTTCTGACACAAGGTTGGGACATCACCTTCAGCAGCCCCGCCGCGCTCGGCGAACACAAGGCCGACCTGGCGGCGCTGGGTATCGCCGAGTGCGCCATCGAGCTGAATAACAGCAGTTTCGATGACTTTGTCCGCGAACTGGCCCCGGATATCGTGCTGTTCGACCGTTTCATGATGGAGGAACAGTTCGGCTGGCGCGTTGAAAAGCACTGCCCGAATGCCCTGCGCGTGCTGGAAACCTCCGACCTGCAAAGCCTGCGCGACGCCCGCCATCAGCGCCTCAAGGAACACCTCAAAGTCGAGCCTGATAGCGATGACTTCACCGCGCTGTTCGCCCCGGCCTTGACCGAGGAGTTCCAGCGCATGGCCGACACCGACCTGGCCAAGCGCGAGATCGCAGCAATTTACCGTTGTGACATCAGCCTGATGATTTCCGATGTGGAAATCCGCCTGCTCACCGAACAATTCAAGGTGCCGGCCGCCCTGCTCCACTGGTGCCCGCTGATGCTGACGCCGCCGAGCGAGGCGTTCACGTCGTTTGAGGAGCGTGCGCACTTCCTCAGCATCGGCAACTTTCGCCATGCGCCCAACTGGGATGCGGTGCTGTGGATGAAGAACAGCCTGTGGCCACGCATCCGCCAGCAACTGCCAGGGGCCCAGCTGCATATCTACGGGGCTTATACGCCGCCCAAGGCCACTGCCCTGCACAACCCGGCCCAGGGCTTTCATGTCATGAACTGGGCCGAGGATGCCCTGCGCGTGATGAGCGCCGCGCGTATCTGCTTGGCGCCGTTGCGCTTTGGCGCCGGAATCAAGGGCAAGCTGGCCGATGCCATGCTGTGCGGCACGCCGAATGTCACCACACCGATCGGCGCCGAAGCCATGGGCGATGAGCAGCCCTGGCCGGGAGCCATCGCGGCAGACGCCGACGCTCTGGCTGCTGCCGCCGTGGCGTTGTATCAGGACCGCGACCGTTGGACGAAGGCGCAGGAACACGGGCGCCATCTGCTGGCTCGGCGTTACGCCCAACAGATCCACGGCCCGGCGCTGATCGAGTGCCTGCAACAGTGCCGCAGCCGCCTCACGGCCCATCGCCGGGACAACTTCACCGGCAGCATGTTGCGCCATCACGCCCACAAGAGTACCCAGTACATGGCGCAGTGGATCGAGGCGAAAAACCGCAACGGGTAAACACAGACGTTGGCGAGTGGGTGCACGAGGGGGCATTATCCTACGCAGCAACCACAATAAAGCGACGGCAGCATGACCCGAGCAACGCGCATCACCGACCCTTCCTACGAGCTGATGGACGATCACAACGGTCTGTCCATCATCTATCGCCAGCATGGCTTCCCCTGCCCACTGGTGCGCTGGCATTTCCACAAGGAATACGAACTGCACCTGATCGTCGCCAGCTCCGGCAAGGTGTTTATCGGCGACTACATCGGCAACTTCTATCCGGAAAGCCTGTTCCTCACCGGCCCCAATCTGCCTCACAACTGGATCAGCCAGGTGGAGGAAGACGAAGTGGTGCCCAAGCGCGATATGCTGGTGAACTTCACCGATGAACTGCTTGAACAGGGCAGCCACATTTTCGCCGAACTCAAAAACCTCGCGCCGCTGCTGGAGCGCGCGCAGTCGGGTATCGAGTTTCGCTGCAAGCACACCATCGCCCAGGCCGTGACCTTGATGCAGCGCATCGAGGACGCCCAGGGCATGGCGCGCCTGGGGCATTTCTTTATCCTGCTGGACGTGTTGAGCGCGTGTGACGACTACCAACTGCTGTCCGGCGTGACCGCACCGCAAACGGCCGACGAGCACAGCATCGACCGCACCAACCGCGCGGTGGACTACATCTTCGCCCACTACGCACGAGAGTTGCCGCTGGAAGAAGTGGCCGAACACCTGGGCATGAAACCCACTTATTTTTCCCGCGTGTTCAAACAGGCCACCGGGCGCACGTTTATCGAATTCGTCAATCGGTTGCGCATCAGCAAGTCCTGCGAGCTGCTGGCCGATGGCGACAAAGCCGTGACGGATGTGTGCTTCGAGTCGGGATTCAACAATATTTCCAACTTCAACCGGCGCTTTCAGCAGCTCAAGGGCATGACCCCTTCGCACTATCGGCGCCTGGTAGTGCAGCGATTGACCGAGCAGAACTTGGCATAAAAAACATCGAGTCTATTTGCACTGCGCTTATTAAACCCAAGTGCGGTGTCGCACAGTGCTTTCTTGAAAAAATCGTTAGCCCCTTACATGAATTGCAACATGTACAGAGGAAACCAATCCGCCAGCATCACCACTTAATACACGCATTAAATACCTGCGCACCTCATAACCCTCACCGACAGACGCTTTAAAATAGAAATCCAAAAAAACAATGCGATGGGCGCACTCCTTTAACTATGGAGCGCGCACAAGTCCAATATCTATTTTCCAGCGAAGATATATAAACCATTCATTATTAACGGACTTTATCTGCATGAACATCGATCCCTTGCGCACCAGTGCGTTTTCTTCGGCATCTGCTTTGAACGCCCAGTCCGTGCCTTCCGTGTCTAACGCGCGGAGTAAGCGCAACGTGGCGGTTGTCGATCTAGAAACCCAAAGCCTCGCCACCCGTGTGGTCAAGGCAGATGACGCGATTCTCTCAGAAAAGTACAGCGCCGCATTGCTGGAACTGCTCGTTGCCCTTCGAACTGGCACCCCCGTAAGTCCGGCGGCCAAGGTCATCGACGACATCCCTCGCTTTTCGACATTCGGCATGGCCTGGGCCCAACTTACCCACGCTATTGAAAGCGAGCCATTTGCAAGTTTCGCCAGGAAACACAAGATCGACACTTCAACACTGAAGTTGAATACGGTTGATGGATGGGAACTTGAATGTATCGCTGATGGGAAGCCCGCTAGCTTCTCCAAATATGATGAAGGTTGGTGGCAGGCCACCGCAGCGGTGACCGCTGCCGCTCAAGCGCTGGCCCCAACGCGACAGGTTATCGAGTACCTCGGCCCAACCCGCGCACCTGCTCAAGTGATAGGTAACTTTTACGAAGTGGGAGGTATGTATATACCCGAAGGATTAGTGATTAATATTGCCGAGCAAAAACGACACGGAACGTTCGTATCGTTACCCTCAGCCAATGCTGACGCGTCAGGGTCAAACGACGCCCACGACTCTGTGATTCGGCAACAGCAACAAGACGCCATCGAGGTCTTATCGACGCAAATCACCTTGACCCCCTCATTGATCCCCGCCTCTCGACGCGACCAGAAACCATCGGTTGAAGAAGCCGACCTGGAGATGGCGAGGATGTACAGCACCGGTCGATTCAGCGAAATTTCGGGATTGGGTGTTGTTTTGAACAAACGCAGCCACTTGTTAGTGTCCGAAATCCCTGAACGCTCGACACTCGGGCAGACATTGCGCAACTCTGCGGTGCCGCCCGCCATGAACAAACCCCTTAGCCTCGACTGGATAGGCAGGTTTTATGGTGAACCGACCGGTGATGGCAGCACCACATGGCAACTTAAAAACGCCTCATCGCTGACTCGCGACGGCTTTGCCGCATTGCGCAAACACAATCCGCGTACCGATAGACGCTCCGTTGGCGTCCAGGAGCGACAACGCGCAGTCGCGCAACGGCTTGAGCAGCCACACACCACGCAACCGCGCGCGACGGCATCACCGGCGGCCGATCCGTTGGTCACCCTGGCGCGCAGCCAGTTTGCCGGTGAGCCGACGTTGTTCACAGCGGTCGCGCGAGTGCTCAACGACAGGATCCAGACCATCGCCCCTGGATTGGATGTCGACGTTAACCAGCTCGCCATCGAATTACCTGATCCGGATCAACCGGGGCAGTTCAAGCGAACACAACTGATCACACTTGCCCTGGATCATCTGGCAGGCGGCCCTGCGCCGAATTTCACCCAGGACGCCAAAGCGTTTGATACCCGCCCGCGCGTGCCGCGGACAACCTTGGGCAGCCCGGTCGATGTACCCTTGCACCTTGATCTGGCAGGCTTGAGCTCCGCCATCGGTGCGCTGCCAAGCCGGCTTGACGAGGTCTATAACTCTGAGTTCAGAGCCTACTGGAGCAAGCCCGCATTCAGCGGTGCCGACAACGCCTTCTCCGGCAGTCATCGGGCGCTGGTCAGCAGTATCCTGCGCAGCAACCTGCAACAGGCGGCGCTGAAACAAACCGGACTAGATGATGAACAGCGTAAAACCCTGACCATGGTCGCATCACAGCCCAATGGGGCGACGCGCCCTATGCCGCTGGGTGCGAATTCGTCGGGCGCCGACGTCTATACCACCACAGGCCCCGAGCCGGAACTGTTAATCACACGATCCCTGTCATCACCGAGTCGCCAGCTACTCCTGCTGGTGGAGACCAGTGGCAAGGTCACCCCCTACGACTCCTGGGATGACCTTCCTGAGTCGAGGCGCCCTGCACAGCGAGTGGACGCCAATGTGTTCGACCTCCAGGCTGATCGACTGATCCAACAGCATAAAGGCGACCAACTCTCCAACGCGCCTGCCCTCACAGACATGCTGCCCCCTACCCAGCCCACAACCACGTTGCCCGACTGGATGAACAACGCCGACCAGTCGCAACGCTTTGTATTGCAGGAACTGCATCTCAGGCTGGCGGGCTTCATACAACTGAACAAAGGCCGCACGTACAGCAGCGACATCCCGGACATTCGCACTTTTGCCGAGCGTTCTTTCGATAATCTGAAGGCCGTCAGTCATCCGGCGAAGAACCTGGAGATCGTCTTCAAGGTGCCCGTGGGCGGCGCAGGGGCCAACGCAATGGTCAGCGGAATAATCAACCGTGAACGCATGAGCCTGACCGACGCCCTGCTGAAAAACCTGTCGGGGCTACCGAGCAGAAGCGTTGAGGTTTACCTCAAGCCCGATAATACACGCGTGCCCGAACTTGAAGAGGACGGTGCACTGCAAAAGCTGATTGAGGCCGTCGACGTGGGTAAAAACTACCCCGCGTTGCTCAAGCGTGAACTGCTGGACAATCCCGATAAAAAAACCGAACGCCAGTCCCTGTTTGCGCAGCAGGTCCCCACTGAGCTGCAATTGAAAGCTCTGGAGATGGTCATTCAGAAAAAGTCCGGCCTCGATAATACCGGTTTCAGATATATCCAGGCCGCACTCGACCCAACGCCCGGGGCCAAGACCGTCGACGGCAAGGAGATCGCCGTACGCCCGCTGGCCTTTATACCGGGCCCCGGCAAGGCCCCCGATGTGGTCGACAATATGTACTTGATCGAGCCCGAGGACAGCGAAGCCGGCCCACATATTCTCTATCGCCCTCTGATCGCCGATGCCCCGCTGCTGCAATTTCAAACCCGCAAGCAATTACTGGAGGCCATCCAGCAGCCGGGGCGTTTGCAGTCGGACATTCTGGCCTGGTTGCCGGATGAATCGACCCGAGAGTATTACAAGAGGTGGAGTTTCAAGGAGCCCGACGCCCTGACACTCGGCGTGTTTGGCGTGGGAGACGGCGAGACCGTACCGGCCGAACCCAAACTGGCCGCCGGCGGTTATGCCGCCGCCGATACCCTGAAGGCGCAACTGCAAACCGGGCATTTGATGGACCACCTCTACAATGCCAACGCACAAGCCCTGACCACGCTTGCCGAACAGCAGGCGGTTTCTGATGACGAAAGCCGTTGGGCGACGCTCAAGGAGGGTGGCTTCCTGTTGCTCAATGCGCTGTTGCCGGCCTTGCGCGGCCCCGGCGCGTTGCTGGGGCTCGCCTTGCAAGGCGCAGGTATCGCCAGCGACCTGGAGGTCCTGCACGGCGACGATATGAGGCTCAAAGAAACCGCGCTGGCCGATATGTTGCTCAACCTGGCGACATCACTCATTCACTTCAAGGCACGCGCATTGAATGAACCTTCCAGCAGCGCGGCAAGAGCGGCAGGTGCGGGCGCTATGTTGGTCGAGGAGATTCCCGTTCCCGCTACACCGCCGAAGAACCGGATCGTCCTGGGCGGCCCAGTGGAAATCAAGCCGCTCGCGGGCGATATTCAAGTGTTTTTCGACACCTACAAGGGTCACCAACGCCTTAACATCATGGGCCACAGTGAACAGCCCGCAAACGGCGGGGCGTCATCCATCCTGGGAGAAAATGGCAAGCGTTACGCAGCCGCTGATGTGGTCCGTGAATTGTTGGCGCGCGGTATCAACATTCGAGACTACGAAGACGTTCGTCTTTTGGCCTGTTACTCCGCCAGCGGTGGCCAGGCGTCCCTCGCGTCGCAACTCAACGCGCTCACCGGCGCGCGCGTGAAAGGGTTTGAGCAGGAAATCGTCGGCGACTTCCCGAGCGTTGACAATAAAGACCCTTACGCCCTTTATGAGGAGGCACTGGGACGTTACCGCAACCAGTACAAGTCCCTTCCTGACAAGTACATTCAACTGCTAGCGGAAAAGGCGATGAACGACACGCTTGCCGAGCGCAACATCGCGTTCAACGTCAAAAAAGACAACGGGACAGAGGTTGAACTCAATATAGGCAGCGATGAAAAACCAGTGTTCTATAAAACCAGAGTCGACTATAAACCTCGCTCTTTCGACAGCGCCAAAATCTCATCGCCCTCTTCACCGGTTGAAGTGCACATGGGGTATTCCCACACCGTGCAGGATCTTCGTACGCCCCTGTCGACCCGCAGCCTGACCGAATGCTCCGCACTGGCGGTGCTCACCGACCTGAAAGATGGCGTCTATCAAAAACGCACATTAATGCACCTGACCGGTAGCAATCTAAAATATGGCTTGATCGATAAAGTTGCTTATGAAGAGGTGGAGGAGCTGAATAAGTCATTGGATAAGGGCGGCAAGGTCATCTTCGTCGGCGGCGTGAATTCTCAATCGACGGTGGGTATGGGGGCGGTATTGGCACAAGAGTACGACGGCAAAAAACCCCTGTTTGACCTTCTGAAAAAGCCGGGCGTAGATGTCACGATTGCGGGTTCAGTTGGAGTCACTATCAATCCCGATGGCTCGTTCCAGTTGATCGAAGACACCGGCAAAGGGGTCTTCGCTGAGAAGGACATCAAGGACCTCTTCGCTTACGTCGGCTAACCCTCTAGCAGCAGCCAATCGGAATGGCTGCTGCATTTTCCCAATACCTTTAAGCGCAAACCCTAACGCCGACTGGCATTGAGCTGAGCCGGTGACACGTAGTGCAAAAAAGTATCAGTCCCAGTGTTCCCAAGGATTTGTCACACCGCCAATTGAAGGCTGTAATCAACGCACACTCTTCCTGACTCCCTGTAGGAAGACACAACAACAATAACTGTCCTTCCGTAGCCCCTGGGCGCGGAAATGGAGTGCGCGATGAAGTTCCCAGCAAAAGCTCTGCTTGCCTCTACGTGTATGACTGCATGTATGACCCTTAGCGCCGTCAGCCTTGGCGCGCAGACCCTGACCATTGCCACCGTCAACAACAGCGACATGATCCGTATGCAGAAGCTCTCGAAGACCTTCGAGGCCGAGCATCCGGAGATCAAGCTGAACTGGGTGGTCCTCGAAGAAAACGTGCTGCGCCAACGCCTGACCACCGACATCGCCACCCAGGGTGGGCAGTTCGATGTCTTGACCATCGGCATGTACGAAGCCGCACTCTGGGGCGCCAAGGGTTGGCTGGAGCCGATGAAGGACTTGCCGGCGTCCTACGACCTGGACGATGTGTTCCCTTCGGTGCGTGACGGTTTGTCCGTCAAGGGTTCGCTGTACGCCCTGCCGTTCTACGCCGAAAGCTCGATCACCTACTACCGCACCGACCTGTTCAAGGACGCCGGGCTGACCATGCCTGAGCACCCGACCTGGAGCCAGATCGGCGAATTCGCCAGCAAACTCACCGACAAGAGCAAAGAGCAATACGGCCTGTGCCTGCGTGGCAAAGCCGGTTGGGGCGAGAACATGGCGCTGATCACCACCCTGGCCAATGGCTACGGTGCGCGCTGGTTCGACGAAAAGTGGCAGCCTGAATTCAACGGCCCGGAATGGAAGAACGCGCTGAATTTCTACGTCGACAACATGAAGAAATCCGGCCCGCCGGGGGCTTCCAGCAACGGCTTCAACGAAAACCTGGCGCTATTCAACAGCGGCAAGTGCGCGATCTGGGTGGACGCCAGCGTCGCCGGCTCGTTCGTCACCGACAAAACCCAAAGCAAAGTGGCCGACCACGTCGGTTTCACCTTCGCGCCCCATGAAACCACGGACAAAGGCACGTCGTGGCTGTACTCCTGGTCCCTGGCGATCCCGACCAGTTCCAAGGCCAAGGACGCCGCCAAAGTATTCACCAGTTGGGCCACGTCCAAGGAATACAGCCAGTTGGTGGCCAAGACCGATGGCATCGCCAACGTACCGCCAGGCACGCGCAAGTCGACCTACAGCGATGAGTACATGAAAGCCGCGCCGTTCGCCAAAGTGACCTTGGAATCGTTGAAAGTCGCGGATCCGACCAAGCCGACGGAGAAACCGGTGCCGTACATCGGGATCCAGCTGGTGACCATTCCTGAGTTCCAGGCGATTGGTACCCAGGTCGGTAAGTTCTTCTCCGGTGCGCTGACCGGTCAGCAGACGGTTGATGCAGCATTGACTGCGGCGCAGACCACCACCGAGCGGGAAATGAAGCGGGCCGGTTACCCCAAATAACCTGAGCCTCACCACCGTCAAGGTGGGAGAGGGTTTGCCTCCGATAGCAGTGGATCAGCCAACTGATTCATCGACTGACACTCCGCTATCGGGAGCAAGCCCCCTCCCACACTGACCGCACTCCGATCCTCGCTCCGCATTGGCGTTAATTACCATGAATACACCTGCCAAAAACCGCCTGGCCAACCCCGGCTGGTTTCTCGTCAGCCCCTCGGTCGCCCTGCTGTTGCTATGGATGATCGTGCCGCTGGGCATGACCCTGTACTTTTCGCTGATTCGCTACAACCTGCTCTACCCCGGCGAGAATGAATTCGTGGGGCTGGAGAATTTCACCTACTTCATCACCGACTCCGGCTTTTTGCCCGGCGCCACCAATACCCTGCTGCTGGTCGGCAGTGTGCTGTTGATCAGCGTGGTGTTCGGCGTGTTGATCAGTGCGCTGCTGGAGGCCAGTGAGTTCTTCGGTCGCGGCCTGGTGCGGGTGCTGCTGATTTCACCGTTTTTCATCATGCCCACGGTCGGTGCGCTGATCTGGAAAAACCTGATTTTCCACCCGGTGTCCGGGGTGCTCGCCGCCGTGTGGAAACTGTTCGGCGCCGAGCCGGTGGACTGGCTGGCGCACTACCCGTTGCTGTCGATCATCATCATTGTGTCGTGGCAATGGCTGCCCTTCGCGATCCTGTTGCTGATGACCGCCATGCAGTCCCTCGACCAGGAACAAAAGGAAGCCGCGCGCCTGGACGGTGCCGGCGCCATCGCGATCTTCTGGCACCTGACCCTGCCGCACCTGGCGCGGCCGATTGCCGTAGTGGTGATGATCGAAACCATCTTTTTGCTCTCGGTGTTCGCGGAAATCTTCACCACCACCAACGGTGGCCCGGGCTACGCCTCGACCAACCTCGCCTACCTGATCTACAACCAGGCGCTGGTGCAGTTCGACGTAGGCATGGCCTCGGCCGGCGGCTTGATCGCCGTGGTCATCGCCAATATCGCGGCGATCATCCTGGTGCGGATGATCGGCAAAAACCTGACTGACAAGCCTTGAGGGCCGCGCCATGACGCTTCAACAATCCCGTCGCCTGCAAAGCCTGCTGCTCGGTACCCTGGCTTGGGCCATCGCGATCCTGATTTTCTTCCCGATCTTCTGGATGGTGCTCACCAGCTTCAAGACCGAAATCGACGCCTTCGCCACGCCACCGCAGTTCATCTTCACGCCGACCCTGGAGAACTACCTGCACATCAACGAGCGCAGCAACTACTTCAGCTATGCATGGAACTCGGTGCTGATTTCCTTCAGCGCCACCGCGCTGTGCCTGCTGATCTCGGTGCCCGCGGCCTACTCCATGGCGTTCTACGAAACCCAGCGCACCAAACGCACGCTGCTGTGGATGCTGTCGACCAAGATGCTGCCGCCGGTGGGCGTACTGATGCCGATCTACCTGTTGGCCAAAAGCTTCGGCCTGCTGGATACGCGCATTGCGCTGATCATTATCTACACCCTGATCAACCTGCCGATCGTGGTGTGGATGGTGTACACCTACTTCAAAGACATCCCCAAGGACATCCTCGAAGCCGCGCGCCTGGACGGTGCCAGCCTGTGGCAGGAAATGGTCCGCGTGCTGCTGCCGATTGCCAAGGGCGGCCTGGCGTCCACCGTGCTGCTGTCGCTGATCCTGTGCTGGAACGAAGCGTTCTGGTCGCTGAACCTGACCTCGTCCAGCGCCGCGCCATTGACCGCGCTGATCGCCTCTTACTCCAGCCCCGAAGGCTTGTTCTGGGCCAAATTGTCCGCCGTTTCGACCCTGGCCTGCGCGCCGATCCTGATCTTTGGTTGGATCAGCCAGAAACAGCTTGTGCGCGGCCTGTCCTTCGGTGCAGTTAAATAATAATTCCTAGCGGAGGCCCGTCATGGCCAACCTGAAAATCAAGAATCTGCAAAAAGGCTTCGAAGGTTTCTCGATCATCAAAGGCATCGACCTGGAAGTGAATGACAAAGAGTTCGTAGTCTTCGTCGGCCCATCAGGCTGCGGAAAATCCACCTTGCTGCGCCTGATCGCCGGCCTGGAAGAGGTGAGCGACGGCACCATCGAACTGGACGGGCGCGACATCACCGAAGTGACCCCGGCTAAGCGCGACCTGGCGATGGTGTTCCAGACCTATGCTTTGTACCCGCACATGAGCGTGCGCAAGAACATGTCGTTCGCCCTGGACCTGGCCGGCGTCGATAAGAAACTGGTGGAGAGCAAAGTCAGCGAAGCGGCGCGCATCCTCGAACTGGGCCCGCTGCTGGAGCGCAAGCCCAAGCAACTCTCCGGCGGCCAGCGCCAGCGTGTGGCCATCGGCCGGGCCATTGTGCGCAACCCCAAGATTTTCCTGTTCGACGAACCGCTGTCCAACCTCGACGCCGCCCTGCGCGTGCAGATGCGCCTGGAGCTGGCGCGCCTGCATAAAGAGCTGCAAGCGACCATGATTTACGTGACCCACGACCAGGTCGAAGCAATGACCCTGGCCGACAAAGTCGTGGTGCTTAACAGTGGCCGCATCGAACAGGTCGGCTCGCCCCTGGAGCTGTATCACCAGCCGGCCAACCTTTTCGTGGCGGGCTTTTTGGGTACGCCGAAGATGGGCTTCCTCAAAGGCCAGGTCAGCCGGGTCAGCGGCCAGGACTGCGACGTGCAGCTGGACGCCGGGACATTGGTCACGTTGCCGTTGAGCGGCGCCAGCCTGAGCGTCGGCAGCGCGGTGACCCTGGGCATTCGCCCGGAACACCTGGAAATCGCCACGCCGGGGCAAACCAGCCTGACGGTGACCGCCGATGTCGGCGAGCGCCTGGGCAGCGATACGTTCTGCCACGTCATCACCGCCAACGGTGAGCCGTTGACCATGCGTATCCGTGGCGATATGGCCAGCCAGTACGGCGAGACGCTGCAACTGCACCTGGACCCGACGCACTGCCACCTGTTCGACACCGATGGCAACGCCGTGGCCCGCCCACTGCGCGCCGCCGCCTGATTTCGCGAGTATTACGCTATGAAGCTGAATAAACAGAACCTCACCCAACTGCCGCGTGAGATCCAAGTGCCGGCCTACGCCATTGCCAGCACCTCCCAGGGTATTGCCCATATCGGCGTCGGCGGCTTTCATCGCGCACACCAGGCGTATTATACCGATGCGCTGATGAACACCGGCGAGGGCCTGGACTGGAGCATCTGCGGCGTCGGTCTGCGCGCCGAGGACCGCAAGGCCCGCGACGACCTGGCCGGCCAGGACTTTCTATTCACCCTGTACGAACTGGGCGACACCGACGACACCGAAGTGCGCGTGATCGGTTCGATCAGCGACATGCTGCTGGCCGAAGACGACGCCCAGGCGCTGATCGACAAATTAGCCGAGCCCGCGATTCGCATCGTTTCGCTGACCATCACCGAAGGCGGCTATTGCATCGACGACAGCACCGGCGAATTCATGGCGCACCTGCCGCAGATCCAGCATGACCTGGCACACCCGCAAGCGCCGACAACCGTGTTCGGCTTTATCTGCGCCGCGCTGACCCAGCGCCGCGCCGCCGGCACGCCGGCTTTCACGGTGATGTCCTGCGATAACCTGCCGCACAACGGCGCGGTCACACGCAAGGCGCTGCTGGCCTTCGCCGCCCTGCGCGATGCCGAGCTGCATGACTGGATCGCCGCCAACGTGAGCTTCCCCAATGCCATGGTCGACCGCATCACCCCCATGACCAGCACCGCGCACCGTCTGCAACTGCATGACGAACACGGCATCGACGATGCCTGGCCGGTGGTGTGCGAGCCGTTTGTGCAGTGGGTGCTGGAGGACAAGTTCGTCAACGGCCGACCGGCCTGGGAAAAAGTCGGCGTGCAGTTCACCGATGACGTTACCCCTTACGAAGAAATGAAAATCGGCCTGCTCAATGGCAGCCACCTGGCCCTGACCTACCTGGGCTTTCTCAAGGGCTACCGGTTTGTCCACGAAACCATGAACGACCCGCTGTTCGTGGCCTATATGCGCGCCTATATGGACCTGGACGTCACACCGAACCTGGCGCCGGTGCCGGGCATCGACCTGACCGAGTACAAGCAGACCTTGGTGGATCGCTTCTCCAACCAGGCCATCGCCGACCAACTGGAGCGGGTCTGTTCGGATGGCTCGTCGAAGTTTCCCAAGTTCACTGTGCCGACCGTCAACCGCCTGATTGCCGATGGCCGCGAGACCGAGCGCGCGGCGCTGGTAGTGGCCGCCTGGGCCCTGTATCTCAAAGGTGTGGATGAGAACGGCGCGCGCTACAACATTCCCGACCCGCGCGCAGCGTTCTGTCAGAGCCTGGTCACTGACGATGCGCTGATCAGCGTACGCCTGCTGGGGGTGGAAGAGATTTTCGGCACGGCTATTCCCAATTCGCCTGCGTTTGTGGCAGCGTTCGAGCGGTGTTTTGTCAGCTTGCGGGATAACGGCGTGACCAAAACCCTGCAGCAGTTACTGAAAAAACCGGCTTAGAAATGTGGAAGGGAGCTTGCCCCCGATGGCGCTGGGTCAGTCAACTTATTCATCAACTGACCTCCCCTTATCGGGGGCAAGCCCCCTCCTACATTGGGATAGCATTTAACTTCCAACAATAATGCTGAGCACCCCCTCATGACCCAGCAAAACCTGTTCCTCGGCATCGACTGCGGCACCCAGGGCACCAAGGCTATCGTCCTCGACGCGAGCAGCGGCAAGGTACTGGGCCTCGGTGCTGCGGCCCACACCCTGATCAGCGCTGCCAATGGCCGCCGCGAACAGCACACCCAGGAATGGCTGGACGCTTTCACCGAAGCCACCCATCGCGCCCTGCAACAGGCCGGCGTCGACGGCCAGGACATCCTCGGCATTGGCGTATCCGGCCAGCAGCATGGGCTGGTGCTGCTGGATGAGCACGGCCAGGTACTGCGCCCGGCCAAGCTGTGGTGCGACACCGAAACCGCCGCCGAGAACGACCGCTTGTTGGCCTACCTCGGCGGCGAGCGTGGCTCTCTGGAACGCCTGGGCGTGGCCATTGCACCCGGCTACACCGTCTCCAAACTGCTATGGACCCGCGAACAACACCCGGACCTCTTCGCCCGCATCGCCCATATCCTGCTGCCCCACGATTACCTCAACTACTGGCTCACCGGCCGCGCCGTCGCCGAGTATGGCGATGCGTCGGGCACCGGTTACTTCAATGTGCGCAATCGTGAATGGGATACGGCCCTGCTGCGGCACATCGACCCGAGCGGCCGCCTGGAGCGGGCCCTGCCGCCGTTGATCGAGGCCGATCAAAGCGTGGGCACTATCCTGCCAGCCATCGCCGAACGCCTGGGCATCAACCCCAACGCCGTGGTCTCCAGCGGCGGCGGCGACAATATGATGGGCGCCATCGGCACCGGCAATATCGCGCCGGGGGTGATAACCATGAGCCTGGGCTCGTCCGGCACCGTGTATGCCTTTGCCGACCAGCCCAACGTCAGCCCCCAGGCCTCGGTGGCGACGTTCTGCTCGTCCAGCGGCGGCTGGTTGCCGTTGATCTGCACCATGAACCTGACCAACGCCACCGGGGTGATCCGCGAGCTGTTCGAGCTGGACCTGCCTGCCTTCAATGCCTTGGTCGAACGCGCGCCCATCGGCGCCGACGGCGTGAGCATGCTGCCGTTTCTCAACGGCGAACGCGTACCCGCCCTGCCCCACGCCACCGGCAGCCTGCATGGGCTGACCATGACCAACCTGACCCGCGCCAACCTGTGCCGCGCAGTGGTCGAGGGCACGACCTTCGGCCTGCGCTACGGCCTCGACCTGCTGCGCCAGACCGGCCTGCAAAGCCAGAGCATCCGCTTGATCGGCGGCGGTTCGAAAAGCCCGGTGTGGCGGCAGATGGTCGCGGATATCATGCACACCGAAGTAGTCTGCACCGAACAAAGCGAAGCCGCCGCCCTGGGCGCGGCGATCCAGGCGGCGTGGAGCCAGACCGGCGAATCCCTGGCCAGCCTCTGCGACAGATGCGTGAGCGTCGACCCGGCCAGCCGTACCGTGCCGGTGGCAGCCCATGTCAGCGCGTATCAACAGGCTTACGAGCGCTATCAGCAGCTCGTGGCAACCCTTTAAGAGCGAGCGATTATGTATCTGGTGTGTGGTGAAGCGCTGTTCGATTTCTTCAGCGAGGAAGGCGCCGGCGGCAAGGCGTCGAAGGTCAATTACACGGCGATTGCCGGCGGTTCGCCGTTCAACGTGGCCGTTGGCCTGCGTCGCCTGGGCATCGAGGCCGGCCTGTTCGGGGGGCTTTCCAGCGATTTTCTTGGCCGGCGCCTGCTGCAAGTGCTGCGGGATGAAGGCGTCAGCGAGGATTACCTGGTGGAATTCGCCGCGCCGACCACCCTGGCAATGGTCGCCGTGGGCGCCAACGGCTCACCGCAGTACAGCTTTCGCGGCGAAGGCTGCGCCGACCGCCAATTGCAGGTGAGTCACCTGCCGCAACTGGACGATAGCGTGCGCGGACTGCATGTGGGTTCGTTCTCGCTGGTGGTGCAACCGATCGGCGACACCCTGCTGAGCCTGGTCAAGCGTGAAAGCGGCAAGCGCCTGATCAGCCTCGACCCCAACGTGCGCCTCAACCCGCAGCCGGATATCCAACTGTGGCGCGACCGCGTAGCGGAACTGGTCAAGCACGCCGACTTGATCAAGGTCAGCGACGAAGACCTGCACCTGCTCTACCCCGGCCAATCACCGGAAAGCGTTCTGCAGGGCTGGTTGCAGCACCGTTGCCAGTTGGTGTTCCTTACCCGCGGCGGCGATGGCGCCAGTGTATTCAGTCGCCAGCACGGCAACTGGTCGCAACCGGCGGTGGACGTTGTGATGGCCGACACAGTGGGCGCCGGCGATACCTTCCAGGCAGCATTGATTGCTTGGCTGACGGAGCATCAATTGGATTCGGTGGCGGGTCTGCAACAGCTCAGCCGCGAGCAGATCGACGCCATGCTCGGCTTTGCCATTCGCGCAGCGGCATTGACCTGCACCAAGACCGGTCCGGACCTACCGTATCGCCAGCAATTGGGTTGAAAGCATAGGGGGAATTGCGCAAGGACATACCACCGTTTTGGGCCTGGCGTTAATCCAGGCCCACAGTTCTTCGGTGGTTCAACCGCAGACGACGGCTTAGTAGTAGCCGCGCGCCCCGGCGCGTTGCAGTACAGGTGCATGGGTATGCTTGAGGTCTTCACGCAACCCGGTGATCAGATTGCAGATGGCGCGACTGCTGTCGAGTTTGTCTGCGTTGATGCCTTTGACTTCCAAGTCCACCCGGTCACGGTCGCGGTCGTCGTACACCTTGATCGTCAGCGAAGCATCTTCGGCTTTGGTGCATTCGCACCGTTTAGGCAGGAAACTTCCTTCAATAATGCTGCGTAATTCAAGTTCCGAAAGCATGGTCAACCTCTCCTTTTTATAGACTGCCAACAGATTGTTGTGTTTATGCCAGGCATACGCCTGCGACGTCTTACCAGCCTTGGAAGACGCCTTCACTGAGCAAGCGTACCCGGCAAAATCGAGTTGCGTTGTAACCTTTCCTCATAAGCGACCCTGGGTTTTATATAACTAAAACTTGAACTTTTCGCCGCTGTTTAAAATATCGGCGAATAGCATCGATTAAACGTTTAACCGGCGGTTTACGCTTAAACGGCTAACTGGGCACCGACTCTGTCAGCAACATATCGCAAACTATCAAAGTTGATATTTGCCCCGGAATTTACCGCTACCAGGGTCTGCCCCTGCACGTCGCGTTGGCCGACAAACCTGCGCATTCCCGCCACCGCCAGCGCACCGGATGGCTCGGTGATGGAGCGGGTATCGTCGTAGATCAGCTTGATGGCGCTGCACAATTCGTCGTTGCTCACGGTGATGACGTCGTCCACCCAGTCGCGGCATATTTCAAAACCGTAGGCGCCGATTTGCGCCACCGCGGTGCCGTCGGCAAACCCATCGACGCTGGGCAACACCACCCGTTCGCCGGCACGTAACGCCGCCAGCAAACAACTGGAGCCTTCGGCTTCGACCCCGATGATGCGCACCTCGGGCCGCAGGTATTTGACATACGCCGCGATCCCCGCGATCAGCCCGCCGCCGCCCACCGGTACGAAGATCGCGTGCAGCGGGCCCTGTTGCTGGCGCAGGATCTCCATCCCTACCGTGCCTTGACCGGCGATCACATCCGGGTCGTCGAAGGGCGAGACAAAGGTGCCACCGCTGGCCTCGGCCAAGGCCAGCGCATGGGCCAGGGCAAACGGAAAACTCGGCCCATGCAGCACCGCCTCGGCGCCTCGGGAGCGCACGCCCTGCACCTTTAAATCCGGCGTGCTGCAAGGCATCACGATCCGCGCCTTGATCCCCAGTTCCTGCGCCGCCAGTGCTACGCCCTGGGCGTGGTTGCCTGCTGAAGCGGTGATCACCCCTTGAGTGCGCTGCGCGTCGCGAAGTTGCACCAATTTGTTGTAGGCACCGCGCACCTTGAAGGAAAAGGTCGGCTGCAGGTCTTCGCGCTTGAGCAGCACTTGGTTGCCGAGCAACGCCGACAGCGCCGGGGCCGCTTGTAACGGCGTGCGCACGGCCAAGTCATAGACCGGCGCGGCGAGGATCTTTTTTACATAGTGCTCAAGCAAACGTGTATCGGACGTCGCGGGGGCTGTGGGGGTACTCATCGGTGTCTCCTGGCGGTGTGTAGGGCCCAGGAGACGGAAAAACAAAACCCGCCTCTAGGGCGGGTTTGGGTGCAGCCGTGCGCTATCCCGCCAACTGAGGAATGGCGGTAATAATGCTTGGCTGGCGAAAGAAGGTATGAAATGTCATGAAACGAAACTAACCGCCTACCGTGTGACCCGTCAATCGGCTTATGGGATTTTGCTATTGGGGGTTTACGTCAAATATACGAAACATATACGCTTCGTATATCCACCCCACACAGTGAACACCATGGGCATCGTCAAGATCACCGACCAACTGCACGAACAATTACGCCTAGCCAGTGCGACGATGGACCGCTCCATCAACGCTCAGGCCGAGTTCTGGATCAAAGTCGGCCTGCTCGCCGAACTGAACCCCACCCTGACCTACAACGACTTGATCAACAAACTGTTGCTGGACAAACCCGAATTGATCCGAGGGCGTGAATGATGATCAAGACCGCCGCCCAACTGGCCGTGATGCGCGAATCCGGTCGCCTACTGGCCCAAGTGTTCGACATGCTCGACGGCTTCGTCGCCGCCGGTCGCTCGACCCTGGAGCTGGACGCCGCCGTCGAAGCGTTTATCCGCAACGACTTGCAGGCCCGCCCCGCCAGCCTCGGCCAGTACGACTACCCGTTCAGCATCAACACCTCAATCAACGAAGTGGTGTGCCATGGCATGCCCAGCGCCAAGGACGTGCTCAAGGACGGCGACATCATCAACATTGACATCACCCTGGAAAAAGGCGGCTTTATCGCCGACGCCAGCAAGATGTATATGATCGGCACCGTCGCGCCCAAAGCCCGGCGCCTGGTGGAGATGACCTTCGAGGCAATGTGGGCCGGTATTCGCCAGGTCAAGCCTGGGGCGCGCCTGGGCGATATCGGCCATGCCATCCAAAGCCACGCCCAAGCCAATGGCTACAGTGTGGTGCGCGAATACTGCGGCCATGGCATCGGCCGGCAGATGCACGAAGAACCACAGATTCTGCACTTCGGCCGCCCCGGCACCGGGCTGGAGCTGCGCGAAGGTATGGTGTTTACCGTCGAACCGATGCTCAACCAGGGCAGCGCCAAGGTGCGCAGCCTCAAGGACGGCTGGACGGTCGTCACCAAAGACAACAGCCTGTCGGCGCAATGGGAACACACCGTGGCGGTGACGGCCGACGGCTACGAAGTCCTGACCCTCCAGCGACCGCCCACTCTCAGAGGCTGAAACCCAACCAGTGTTGAGCAGGCTTGCCCCGCGCTGGGCTGCGAAGCGGCCCCAAACCTGACGACCGTTCATGCCAGGCACACCGCAGTGACTGGAGAAAGGGCCGCTGCGCGTCCCGGCGCGGGGCAAGCCCGCTCACCACAAAAAGCTCATGTGCTCAGGTGATGTTTCTACCGGAGATATTATGTAGATACCGATGCTCATCGGGGATGCCTACACAACTCTCAGAGGCTGACACCCAGCCACGTGGTGAGTAGGCTCGCCCTGCGCTGGGCTGCGAAGCGGCCCCGTTGGTCCTCACGCCACCTGCCTGATCCCTGCCTTGGCCTCCAATTCGCGCACCAGCGGCAATACCCGCTTGCCGAAGTACTCCACTTCTTCCTGGAAGTGCAGAAAGCCCGCCAGCACCAGGTCCACGCCCACGGCCTTGAGCGCGACGATGCGTTCGGCGATTTGTTGCGGCGTGCCGATCAGGTTGGTCTTGAAGCCGTCGTTGTACTGCACCAGGTCTTCAAAACTGGACTTGGCCCAGTTGCCCTCGCCTTCGGGCGAGGCCTTGCCGGCTTGTTTGGCGGCGTCACCGAAGGCGTTCACCGCTTGCGGGTCGGCTTTGTCGATGATTTCGGCCAGCACGGCGCGGGCTTCTTCCTCTGTGTCGCGGGCAATCACAAAGGCATTCACGCCGATCTTGACCGAATGGTTGTTCGCCGCAGCCTTGGTGCGGATGTCATCGACCTGGGCCTTGATACCTTCCGGGGTATTGCCATTGGTGAAATACCAATCCGACACCCGCGCGGCCATATCCCGCGCGGCCCGCGAGCTGCCGCCCTGGAACACTTCCGGCCGGCCCAGCGGCTTGGGCTTGAGGGTGTAGTTGTTGAAGCGGTAGAAGTCGCCCTTGAAGGTGAAATCATCCTGGGTCCAGATGCCTTTAAGCGCGCGGATAAATTCTTCGGAACGACGATAGCGTTCGTCGTGCTCCAACCAAGGCTCGCCGATGGCCTGAAACTCGCCCTTGAACCAGCCGCTGACGATATTCACCGCGATGCGGCCGTTGGTGAGCTGGTCGATGGTCGCCAGTTGCTTGGCCGCCAGCGCCGGCTGCCAGGGCCCTGGCAGGATCGCGGCGATAACCTTGAGTCGGGTGGTGGCGGCCAGCAGGGCATGGCTGAACGCCACGGACTCATGTTGGTTCTCGGCACCGTAACCGGCGGTGAAGCGGATCTGGGTCAGGCCGTACTCGAAGCCCGCCGCTTCGGCCAGTTGCGCCAATTTGCGGTTGTAGTCGATGCCCCAGTGGGTGCGTTGCTCGATCTTGCTGACCACCAGCCCACCGCTGACGTTGGGCACCCAATAGGCAAATTTCACGGCTTGCTGACTCATCGAACGGTACCTCGCACAAAAGGGATGTACCGAAGGGTTGAGCAGCAAGCGTGCCAGCCTGGGCAAAGCCCCCGAGCCAGGGCGGTTGCGCGGGATATTGCCGGCGGGGATCCCTTGGCGGCGAGTGTCGGGCTTCGCGCCGTTTTGTCGGATCGCTGTTGCCAGGGCAACAGTTCTAACCCTCCAATCCCCATAAACACTGGGCTCGGCGCCCGGCACGGAGTGTGCAACTGCCCTTGCACCGATCACCGCCCAGGAACCGTCCCATGACCGAACACCACATCATCAATCCGCTGGCTACCGGAGCCGACTATGCCGCCCTGGCGGCGCGCTTTCGCCCGATTTTCCAACGCATCGCCGAGGGCGCGCTGGAACGGGAAAACACCCGCACCCTGCCCCACGCGCCGATCCAATGGCTCAAAGAGGCCGGTTTTGGCGCCGTACGCGTGCCGGTGGAATACGGGGGTGGCGGCGCCTCGCTGCCGCAGTTGTTCGCGCTGCTGATCGAACTGGCCGAAGCCGACTCCAACGTGCCCCAGGCCCTGCGCGGGCACTTCGCCTTTGTCGAGGACCGCCTGAATGCCGCGCCCGGCGCCGGCCGTGACCTGTGGTTCAAGCGCTTCGTCGACGGCGACATCGTCGGCTGCGCCTGGACCGAAATCGGCGCAGTGGCCATCGGCGAGGTGGTCACCCAAGTCACACCGAACGGTGATCAGTGGGCGCTCAATGGCGAAAAGTTCTACAGCACCGGCAGCATTTTCGCCGACTGGATTGACGTGTACGCCCAACGCAGCGACACCGGCGGCGACGTGATTGCCGCCACCCGCGCGCGCCAGCCTGGGGTGGTGCACAGCGATGACTGGGACGGCTTTGGCCAACGCACCACCGGCAGCGGTACGTCGCGCTTTACCAATGCCGTGGTGGAGGCGGAAAACCTCATCGACTTTGCCACCCGCTTCAAATACCAGACGGCGTTTTATCAACTGGTGTTGCTGGCCAGTCTCGCCGGGATCGGCCGCGCCGCGCTCAAGGACGTGGCGCAGCACGTACGCAGCCGCAAGCGCATCTACAGCCACGGCAATGCGGCCCATGTCAGCCAGGACGCGCAGATTCAGCAGGTGGTGGGCGAAGTCGCCGCCCTGGTGTATGCCGCCGAAGCCAGCGCGTTGAAGGCTGCGGAGCCGGCGCAACGAGCGTACCTGGCGCGGTTCGGCGGGGATGAAGTGGCCGAGCGCGAGGCCAATGTGGCGGCCGAAATCGAATCGGCCACGGCGCAGGTGGTGGTGTCGGAATTGATTCAGCGGGCCACCAGCGAACTGTTCAATGCGCTGGGAGCTTCGGATGTGCGCCAAGGCAAGAGTTTGGACCGGCATTGGCGCAACGCGCGGACCGTGTCCTCGCACAACCCGGTGATCTACAAGGCGCGGATTGTGGGGGATTGGGTGATCAATGGCACCGAACCGCCGTTCGTTTGGCAGATCGGCAATGGCCCGGCGAAAGACTAAAACAGAATGGGCCGAACCCTGTGGGAGGCGCTTGCCCCTCCCAGCTCAGAACGCCAATTTGTAACCGACGGCCATCAACATAACCGCCAGGCACGGGCGCAATACACCGTCCGGGATCTTGCCGGTCATATGGCTGCCGATGTAGATCCCCGGCAGCGAGCCCATCAGCAGAAAGCCCAGCAGGTGCCAGTCCATATTGCCCATGCCGGCATGGCCCAGGCCCGCCACCAGGGTCAGCGGCACGGCGTGGGCGATTTCGGTGCCCACCAGTCGGCGCGTGGCCAGGAACGGATAGAGGATAAACAGCGCCACGGTGCCCAGGGCGCCGGCGCCAATGGAGGTCAGGGCGACCATGGTGCCGAGGATCGCTCCGGTAAGCACGGTCAAGGCATTCAGGTTGCGCGGGTTCATGTGGTAGCTGTCGCCGGCATGACGCTGGGCGAAAGCCAACAGGGTTTTCTTGAAAAGAATCGCCAAAGCGGTCAACAGCAGCACCACGCCGAGGGCCTGCTTGATCACCGCGTTCATTGCGCTGGGGTCGGTGTGCAAAGTGGCCAGGAACCACAGGGTCAGGAGCACGGCGGGCACACTGCCGAGGGTGAGCCAGCCGGTGATGGTCCAGTCGATGTTCTTGTTCTTGCTGTGCACCAGCACGCCGCCGGACTTGGTGATAGCGGCGTACAGCAGGTCGGTGCCCACGGCCGTGGCCGGGTTGATGCCGAACCACAACAGGATCGGCGTCATCAAAGAACCGCCGCCGACGCCGGTCATACCGACGATAAAACCCACGATCAGGCCGGCAATGACAAAACCAAAGTTACCCACTTCCATTAACAGCTACCTGCGGCCATATAAATTACTGGCCGCAGGATAGCGATTTTTCTTATAACCACTTATACCAATATGATCTGACTTTATGCCTTTTACGCCAGCCGGTGACACACGTAAGCCTGCGTCTGGTAAGGAAACGCTACGGTCTCACGCCCGCGCAGGTCGGGATGGGTGTCGATCAGGGTGCGCAGTTGCGCGGTGACGCTGGCCTTTTGCGTGTCCGGCAGCGCCGCAATGAAACTCACCGAGAGGAAGCGATCAATGATCACTTCCTGGGGGCTGCCTACGTGCTGGTAGGCAAAACAGGTCAGTTCGGGCATGGAAAAATACTCGCCGCGAAAGGCATCACGCCAATGGCCCGTATGGAACCGTGGGGTATCGCCTTCATAAGGCGTGATGATCTCGGTGATCGCCGCCACCCAGTCCACCGACTCGTCGCGCACATTCCACACCAGGCCCAGGCGCCCATCGGGCTTGAGTACACGGTGAATTTGCGCCAATGCCGGCTGTGTGGCGAACCAGTGGAAGGCCTGCGCGCACACGACGACGTCGGCACTCGCCGTGTCCAGCGGCATGGCGTCGGCGGTGCCGGAAACCAGACGTACACCGGGCAATGCCTTGAGCAGTTGCTCGCCCATCTGCGCCACGGGTTCTACGGCGATAAGCGTCGGCGCCAGGCTACTGAGCAACCGGGTGAACTTGCCGGTGCCGGCGCCTAGGTCGACCACCGTCGACTGGCCGGTAACCCCCAGCGTCTCGCTGAGCCAGCCCGTGAGCTGGCGGGGGTAATCTGGCCGCCCCTGGGCGTAAGTGGCGGCCTGGGTTGAGAAACCTAGTTGAGCAGACGCGTGAACGGCGGTCATGGTCAATCTCTCCTCGGGTAAAACGGGGCCACAGTATGCTCTTTTGCCCGCCTGCTTGCAGGCCGATCAGCTCGCGCTGCTGGGCAACCACACCCGAAACCGCGCGCCGCCCAGCGGTGAAGCCTGGGCGGTCAACGTCCCGCCCTGAGCCTCCAGCGCACGCCGGCTGATCGCCAGGCCCAGACCGAAGCCGCCAGTGGCACGGTCGCGGCTGCGGTCGAGACGGTAGAAGGGTTCGAAAATACGCTCGCGCTGCTCCAGCGGAATGCCGATGCCGTCATCGTCTACCCAGATCTCACAGCCCTTGGGGCATACCTTGACGCCCACCTGGATGCGTTTTTCGCAGTAGCGCGTGGCGTTGCGCAGCAGGTTCTGCAACGCGCGGGCGGTGAGGCGTGGGTCGAGACTGAAGCGCTCGACGGCACAATCGAGCGCCACATCGATGACGATCTCGGGGTTTTCCAGTTCGTCATCGACGCTGCCTAGCACGCTGTCGATAAATTCATCGAGCACCACGTCCACCCGCTCCGGCAGTTGCGACGGGTTCTGCAAACGGCTGTAGGACAACAACTCCAGCACCAACTCGTCCAGCTCACGGATATGCGCTACCAGGCCCTGCAGACGTTCGCGGCTGGCCTGGGGCAGGTCTTCGGACAGTGCCAGGGCCAGGCCGAAGTCCAGACGCGTGAGGGGGGTGCGCAGTTCATGGGAGACCGCGTTGAGCAGGTCGCGCTGTTGGTTGAGCAGGTGCTCGATGTCGTCGGCCATGGTGTCGAACACCGCGGCCAGGCTGCCGATACTGGAACGGGCCGAGATTCCCGTGCGCTCCGTCAGATTGCCCTGGCCCAACTGCGCGGCGGTGCTTTTCAAGCGCTCAAGGTCGCGCCAGTGCGGCCGCAGCCAGGTCAGCAGGCACACCAGCAGCGCGGCGACAATCAGCACGTTGATGGCCCAGTACAGCAGGTTCATGTCCAGCGGGTCCGGCGGGATGGTCAGCTTGACCACAAACTGATCGTTGATCGGCGAGCTGATCTCTTCCATCCAGCCCCACTCCCCCAGGCGCACCACCGGTTTGCCCTGCTCCAGCAAGCGCGCTTCTTCGAGGGTATAACTGGCGTCCTGCCGCAGCAGCAGTTGCACATGCAGCGGCGCGAATTCCCGCCCCAGTTGCTCGGTTACCTGAGACCAGCGCTCCACCGGCGCACGTTGATACTGCTTGACGATCAGGTGTTGCTGGCCGCGGGTCTGCTCGATGTTGTAATTCAGGTAGCGGTGTTCAAACAGCTGGATCACCAGCTTGGGAATCAGGTAGATCGCGGCGCTATAGGTGACGATAGTGATCAGAAAGAGGCGAATCAGCACGCGCAGCATGGGTCAGCATTCCCACTCGGAACGGCTGAACAAGTAACCCTTGCCCCATACCGTTTTGATCTTGCGCGCTTCGCCGGCATGGTCGTCGAACTTGCGCCGCAGCTTGGAGATGGCCACATCCACCGAGCGGTCCGTACCGTTGAACTCAATACCGCGCAGGCGTTGCAGGATCTGGTCGCGGCTGAGCACTTCGCCGGCGTGCCGCGCCAGCACCACCAGCAGGTTGTATTCGCCGCTGGACAGCTCCACGGCCTGGTCGCGCCAGGTCACAGTGCGCTCCGACAGGTCGATGCACAGGTTGCCCATCAGGATCTGATCGTTGGCCACCTGGGGTTCGGACAAACTGCTGCGGCGCAGCAAGGTGCGCACCCGTGCCAGCAGCACGCGGGGTTCGCAGGGTTTGGTGACGTAGTCATCGGCGCCCATTTCCAGGCCAAGTACCTGATCGTGGCTGTCGTCGCGGGCGGTGAGCATCAGGATCGGCAGACAGGCCGAGTCGGCGCGCAGAAGGCGGCACACCTGCAGGCCATCAAGCCCGGGCAGCATCAGGTCGAGGATTACCAGGTCCGGGGGATCACGGCGCGCGCGCTCTTGCACCAGATCGCCACGGCTGAGCACGTTGACGTGGTAGCCGTTGCGCTCCAGGTAGCTGGCAATCAGCTCGGAGAGCGCGGCGTCGTCTTCGACCAGGAGGATGTTGGGCATGAAGGTGTTTCCAGAAAATACAGTGATGTGTCGTACACACACCCAATGCCGGAGGGTGCAAACGCCCTCCGGGATTGGATACTGAGTGTTGCAAGATTGTGCAAGGATATACGCCCTCGGTGCCTCGCGCGCCGCACCTTACATTTCTTCACACACCTGCTACACAGCTTCACAGCACCGAGGCGCCGGTGACTTTAGGATGCGCCAGTCATTATTGGGATAAGAGCATGTCGAAGAATCTGTTTGCGCCGTTTTGCCTGCTGGCCCTGACGCTGGCACTGAGTGCCTGTGACCAGTCGGCCGTCGAAGCGCCGGAAATGCCCCTGGCCAAGGTTCGCATCGAGACCTTGCAAGCCAAGCCCCTGTCCATCAGCAGCGAATTGAGCGGGCGCATCGCCGCGCCACGCATTGCCGAAGTGCGCGCGCGGGTAGCCGGCGTGGTGCTGCAGCGGGTGTTCAAGGAAGGCCATGACGTCAAACAGGGCGACGTGTTGTTTCGCATCGACCCGGCCCCCTTCAAGGCCGACCTGGACAGCGCCAAGGCCAACCTGAGCAAGGCCGAGGCCAACGCGTTCCAGGCGCGCCTGCAAGAGCAACGCTACAGCCAGTTGGTGGAAGGCAACGCCATCAGCGGCCAGGACTACGACAACGCCCGCGCCGCCGTGCGCCAGACCAACGCCGAAGTCGCCGCCAATAAAGCCGCCGTTGAACGCGCCAAGCTCAACCTCGGCTACGCCACCGTCACCGCGCCGATTTCCGGGCGCATCGGCCGGGCGTTGGTCACCGAAGGCGCCCTGCTCGGCCAGAACGAGGCCACACCGCTGGCGATCATCCAGCAACTGGACCCGATCCACGCCGACCTTACCCAATCCACCCGCGAGCTGAACGACCTGCGCCGCGCCTTCCGCGCCGGCAGCCTGAAGCAGGTCGGCCAGGACCAGGCCAAGGCCACGTTGATCCAGGACGACGGCAGCCTCTACCCGCTGCCGGGCAAATTGCTGTTCGCTGAAATCAGCGTCGACCCCGGCACCGGGCAAATCGTTCTGCGCAGCGAGTTCCCCAACCCGGACCTCGACCTGCTGCCCGGCAGCTTCGTGCGCGTACGCCTGGAGCAGGCAGTCGATACCCAGGGCCTGAGCGTGCCGCAGCGCGCCATCACCCGCGACAGCGCCGGCGTCCCCATGGTGCTACTGCTGGACGCCGAACAGACCGTCAGCCAGCAACCGGTGGAGCTGGGCGCGGTGATCGGTGATCGCTGGGTGGTCAGCCATGGCCTCAAACCCGGTGACCGCATCATCGTGGAAGGCCTGCAACACGCGCGGCCCGGTGAGAAAGTCCAGGTGGACGACAGCCCAGCCAAGCTGGCCAACAAGGATTCCTGAGCATGCCGCAGTTCTTTATCGACCGCCCGATCTTCGCCTGGGTGGTAGCGCTGTTCATTCTGCTGGCCGGCCTGTTGGCCATCCCCCAGTTGCCAGTGGCGCAATACCCCAACGTCGCGCCGCCGAAAGTCGAGATTTACGCGGTGTACCCCGGTGCCTCGGCGCAGACCCTGGATGAGAGCGTCGTAAGCCTGATCGAGCAGGAACTCAACGGCGCCGATCATCTGTTGTATTTCGAGTCCCAGAGCAGCCTGGGGTCGGCGACGATCACGGCCACCTTCCAACCCGGCACCAACCCGGAGATGGCCCAGGTGGATGTGCAGAACCGCCTCAAAGCCGTGGAGCCGCGCTTGCCCCAGGCCGTGACTCAGCAGGGCCTGCAGGTGGAAAAAGTCTCCGCGGGCTTCCTGCTGCTGGTGACCCTCACCTCCAACGACGGCAAGCTCGATGACGTTGCACTCAGCGATTACCTGGCGCGCAACGTGATGAACGAACTCAAGCGCCTGGACGGGGTGGGCAAGGCTCAGCTGTACGGGGCCGAGCGCGCCATGCGCATCTGGATCGACCCGCAGAAGCTGATCGGTTTCAACCTCACCCCGGCCGACGTGAATGCCGCCATCGCTGCGCAGAACGCCCAGGTCTCGGCCGGCAGCATCGGTGATTTGCCGGGCACCCATACCCAGGAAATCACCGCGGCGATCCTGGTCAAAGGCCAATTGTCGACCCCGGCGGAATTCGGCGACATCGTGCTCAAGGCCAACCCGGACGGTTCCACCGTGCGCATCGGCGATGTGGCGCGGGTGGAAATCGGCAGCCAGGAATACCAGTTCTCCACGCGCCTGAACGGCAAACCCTCCACCGCCGTGAGTGTGCAACTGTCACCGGGCGCCAATGCGCTGAACACCGCGACCCTGGTGCGGGCGAAGATGGACGAGTTGTCGCGCTATTTCCCGGCCAATGTGGAATACAAGATCCCGTACGACACCTCGCCTTTCGTCAAAGTCTCGATCACCAAGGTGGTCTACACCCTGCTGGAGGCCATGGCGCTGGTGTTCGCGGTGATGTTCCTGTTCCTGCAGAACGTGCGCTACACGCTGATCCCGACCCTGGTGGTGCCGATTGCGCTGATGGGCACCTTCGCCACCATGTTGCTGCTGGGTTTCTCTATCAACGTGCTGACCATGTTCGGCATGGTGCTGGCCATCGGTATCCTGGTGGACGATGCCATCGTGGTGGTGGAGAACGTCGAGCGGATCATGGTCACCGAGGGGCTACCGCCCAAGGAAGCGACGCGCAAGGCCATGGGGCAGATCACCGGCGCGATCATCGGCATTACCCTGGTGCTGGTGGCGGTGTTCCTGCCGATGGCGTTCATGGCCGGGTCCGTGGGGGTGATCTACCAGCAGTTTTCACTGTCGATGGCCACCTCGATTCTGTTCTCGGCGTTCCTCGCCCTGACTTTGACCCCGGCCCTGTGCGCCACCTTGCTCAAGCCAATCGCCAAGGGCGAGCACCATGCCAAAGGCGGCTTCTTCGGTTGGTTCAACCAGCGTTTCGAGCGGCTCACCGAGCGCTATACCGGCTGGGTGGCCTACGCCCTCAAGCGCAGCGGCCGTTACCTGCTGATCTATCTGGTGCTGCTGGTGGGCCTGGGGCTGTTGTTCACGCGGCTGCCCTCCTCGTTCCTGCCGGTGGAAGACCAGGGTTACACCATCACCGATATCCAACTGCCGCCGGGCGCCAGCAAGAACCGTACGGTGCAGGTGGCCGAGCAGATCGAAGCGCACAACGCCGGCGAGCCGGGGGTGGGCGATACCACCATGATCATGGGCTTCAGTTTCTCCGGCTCCGGGCAGAACGCGGCGCTGGCGTTTACCACGCTCAAGGACTGGTCGGAGCGCAGCAGCGAGGATGCCGCCGCCGCGATTGCCGAACGTGCCAATGGCGCGTTCAGCGAGCTTAAAGATGCGATTGCCTACTCGGTCCTGCCGCCGCCCGTGGATGGCCTGGGCACCTCCAGCGGTTTCGAGTTCCGCCTGCAGGATCGCGGCGGCGTCGGCCATGCGGCATTGATGGCGGCGCGCACCGAACTGCTGGCCCTGGCGGAGAAAAGCCCGATCCTGGCCAATGTGCGCGAAAGCGCCCTGGCCGAGGCGCCTCAGGTGCAATTGGAAGTCGACCGCAAACAAGCCAACGCGCTGGGGGTGTCCTTCGCCGAGGTGGGCAATGTGCTGTCGTCGGCGATTGGCTCGGCCTATGTCAACGACTTCCCCAACCAAGGCCGCATGCAGCGCGTAGTGGTGCAAGCCGAAGGCGACCGGCGCAGCCAGGTCGAGGACCTGCTGAAGATCCACGTACGCAACGACGCCGGCAAGATGGTGCCACTGTCCGCCTTCGTACAGGCCAAATGGACCCAAGGCCCGGCGCAGTTGACGCGCTACAACGGCTACCCGGCCATTGCGATTTCCGGCGAGGCGGCGCCAGGCTACAGCACCGGTGAAGCGATGACCGAGATCCAGCGCCTGGTCGGCCAACTCCCAGCGGGCCTGGGCCAGGAATGGACCGGCCTGTCGCTGCAGGAACGCTTGTCCGGCTCACAGGCGCCGATACTGCTGGGGCTGTCGCTGCTGATCGTGTTCCTGTGCCTGGCGGCGCTGTATGAAAGCTGGTCGATCCCGACCTCGGTATTGCTGGTCGTGCCGCTGGGCGTGCTCGGCGCGGTACTGGCGGTGAGCTTGCGCGGCATGCCCAACGATGTGTTTTTCAAGGTGGGCCTGATCACCATCATCGGCCTATCGGCGAAGAACGCGATCCTGATCATCGAGTTCGCCAAGGACCTGTATGACCAGGGCGAAGACCTGATCGACGCCACCCTCAAGGCCGCGCGCCTGCGGTTGCGGCCGATCATCATGACCTCGCTGGCCTTCATCCTCGGCGTGGTACCGCTGGCGATTGCCACCGGGGCCAGCTCGGCGAGCCAGCAGGCAATTGGTACAGGGGTGATCGGCGGCATGATCACTGCGACCTTGGCGGTGGTGTTTGTACCGGTGTTCTTTGTGGTGGTCATGAAGCTGGTGCGCAAGCGCAGTCGCTGACTGTCAGCTTCAAGCGGCCAGCCAGAGCACCCTTGCTTCAACTTGCCGCTTGAAGCTTGCAGCCTGCAGCTGCTCAACCTATGTTGCTCACTATTCCCCCGAATCGTGAGCGCCATGCCCTTCCTCGCCCGCACCCACCCTCGCCTTTCCGCCGCCGCCGTATTCGGCCTTGCCGTGGGCATCCTGGCGCCAGCCGACAGCCTGGTCAGCAAAATCCTGATTGGCTGGAACGCCGGGGTGTGGACCTACCTGCTGCTGATGCTGTGGTTGACCAGCCGAGCCAAGGCCGAGGACGTCAAGCGCATCGCCGAGGTAGAGGACGAGAACGCCGGGCTGGTGCTGTTCACGGTGTGCATCGCCGCCATCGCCAGTCTGGCCACCATCACGTTCGAGCTGGTGGGCAGCAAAGACCTGGCCACCTCCGAGCGCTTGCTGCACTACGGGTTTACCGGGTTGACGGTGATCGGCTCGTGGTTGTTGATCGGGGTGATTTTCAGCGTGCATTACGCCCGACTGTATTACACCTGGACCGGCAAGGAGCCAGCGTTGCGCTTTGCCGAGGGCTTGCTCACGCCCAACTACTGGGACTTTCTGTACTTCTCCTTCACCATCGGCGTGGCCGTACAAACCTCCGACGTGGGCGTGGCGACCCGAGGCATGCGCAAAGTGGTGTTGGGGCAATCGCTGATCGGTTTCTTGTTCAACACGGCGATCCTGGGGTTTTCGATCAACATCGCCGCCGGCCTCTTCGGCTAGGCTGCACAAACCTTCTAGACGCTCACACCGCGAGGCGCGTTAATGGGGTTTTACCGTCGCCGAGGGGGATATGGCCGCGCACAATTGGATCGACCTGGCCCAGGACGCCGACACCGGCATCGAAACGCTGCGCGCGCATTTCGAGGGCCACGCCTATGACCCCCACTGGCATGACAGCTACTTGATCGGCGTCACCGAGCAAGGCGTGCAGCAATTCAATTGCCGCCGCGCCCGTCACAACAGCGTGCCGGGCCAGGTGTTCCTGGTGGAGCCCGGCGAGCTGCATGACGGCGACGCGCCCACGGCGGACGGGTTCACCTACCACATGCTCTACCTCGACCCGCAATGGTTGACACGGGAAGTCAGCGCGGTGTTCGAAGAAGCACCGGTTAACAGTCAACTGGGGTTTGCCAGCACCTTGGCCAACGATCCGCGCCTGGCCCTCGCCACCAGCCAAGCCTTCCGCACCCTGCATAGCGGCGAACTGCGCATAGTACGTCAGCGCGCTATGGATCAATTGCTCGAACGCCTCACCGGCCAATTGCACTGGCGCCGACGCTATGGCGAGGACCCGCGCCTGCCATGGGTGGCACACAAGGCCCGGGAATACCTGCATGCTCATCTGCACCACGACGTGGGCATGGACGAGCTGGCACTGGCCTGTGGCGTTGACCGCTTTCGCTTGACCCGCGCCTTCAAGAGCGCGTTCGGCCTGCCGCCCCATGCCTACCTGGTACAACTGCGCCTGGCGCGTGCGCGGCACTTGTTGGCCAAGGGGGAACTGCCGGCCGATGTGGCGATTACCCTGGGCTTTGCCGATCAAAGCCACCTGGGCCGCTGGTTCGTGCGCGCCTATGGCCTGACACCGGCGGCGTACCGCAAGCGCTGCACAAATCTTCCAGACAGATAACGCCCCGGCTGGTGAAGATCGACGCCTTAATCGGGTTTATCGGAGTCACTCGCCATGTTGTCCACCTTGCTGCCGTTCATGCTGTTTGCCTTTGTCGCGTCAATCACCCCGGGGCCCACCAATATCCTGGTGCTGAGCAACAGCGCGCGTTATGGCTTCAAGGCTGCCGTGCCGATCATTCTCGGCGCATGCGCCGGCGCGGCGGGGCTTGTGCTGGTGGTGGGTTCAGGGGTCGGCCAGTCGCTGACACAGGCCCCCAAGCTGCAAGCCGTCATGCAATGGGCCGGGGTAGCATGGTTGAGCTATCTGGCCTGGCAGATTTACCGTGCGCCGGCCGAGGCGATCGACCCACAGTCGACGCAAAAACGCCTCGGTTTGATCGGTGCCGCCAGCCTGCAAGTGATCAACCCGAAAACCTGGATGATGGCACTGGCGGTAGTCAGCGTATTTGCCGGCAATGGTGCCGATCGCCAGCACCAGGTGCTGTCCCTGTCGCTGGTGTTCTTCCTGATTGCCCTGCCTTGCCTGGGTGCCTGGGCACTGCTGGGTGCCGGATCCAACCGGGTCCTGCGCTCATCGACGGCAGTACAGCGTTTCAACCGGTGCATGGCCCTCCTCTTGCTGGGGTCGACTTGGCTGAGCGTACTGATCTGAAGATGAAAAAAAGGGGAAGCCGAAGCTTCCCCTGTTGAAGTGAACGAGCGCCTTAGAAATCGTAGCGCACGCCGAAGTTGACACCCCATGGCTGGTCGATCTTCTTGCCTTTGCTGGTTTCGAAGTCCGCATGCAGCTTGAGGTTCTTGGAGACCGACATAGCCACACCGGCCGCCAGCTCGATACGCGAACCCGACAGATCGTTGTTGAAGCTCTGATCGTTGATGAACACCTTGTTGCTCTGGTCGAACTCGTGGGCAACCGCCGTGCGCAGGTACGGCTGCAACACACCGCCGCTTTCCAGCTGGATGTCCTTACCAGCGGTGACGCCCACCTTACCGACCACCGAGCTGGAACGATCACCCGTGGCCTTCAGACCATTGGACAGCTCGTAGCTCTGCGCCTGGGTAATCGTCGCCGCCAACTGGCCATAAGGCTCGACGAAGAAGTCGTTATCCAACTTGATGTGGCGACCGACCTCAGCCGACGCACCCACAGCGTTCTGCGTGTAACTGCCCTTGGCTTTCTTGCCGTCGCTCATGGTCACATCGACATCGTTGTGCAAGCGGTTGAGCTTAGCGACACCATCGAAGTACAGACCGCTCTCGTCATCCAGCCAGGTGGCGTAGGCACCCAGGTAGTAGCTCTTGACCTCGCCTTTGCTACCCCGGTTGAGGCTCAGGTCCGACGTGCTGTGACCGGCCATGACGCCCGCCAGCCATTGGCCGTCGCCGCTGGACAACGGCGTGTCAGCACCGATGGTGAAACCTTTTTGCGTCTGCGAATAACCGGCGCCATTCTTGTTGGCCGCCACTTCGTGCTTGTTGCCGTAGCTGCGCATCCACAGGCCATTGTCGCGGCGATCGCTGAAGCGCAGTTCACCCATGCGGGTACGCAGGATGGACGACTCACCGTACAGGATCGTCGGCGCACTGTTGAACAACGCCAGTACCGAGTGAGCACTGGTGCTGGTGCCTTTGCGCGTCGGGTCCAGCAACCAGTCGCCGCCGTCCTTCTGCAAGCCATAGGCGTATGCACCGATATCCACGGTATCGCCCACCAGAGAGAAGTGCGCGTCGCCCCCCTCGGTATGCACCACCTTGATCGGCTGGCCGCTGGCCAGTTCCGAGCCGGTGGCGTTCAGCAACAGGCTGTGGTTGCCTTCGGCCTTGCCTTCCACATTGAGGAAGTCGGTCTGGTGCGTGGAGAAGTCGGTGTGCATGACAAAGGTGCCATTGCCTTCCAGACTCTTCACGTCCAACTGGTAGAACTCATCCGGCCCACCGAAGTGCACGGCACCGCCGCCCATCTTCAAAGCGTCGACATTGCTGTCACCTACCAGATTCCACTGGGAGGCGTTGTTCACACTCAACTCGGCAACGTTTTTCAGCTGGCCGGTGAGTGAGGAGCCGTTGTTGAGCTGCACTTTGGCAGTGGAGCCTTCTTCTACCACCACATCACCAAACAAACGGCTATTGTCGACGTTCATATTGGCACTGGAACCGCCGGTGACTTCCAGGATATTGCCGTTGCCGCCGGTGAGGGTTGAGCCGTTGCGCACCTGAATATCGGCGTTAGTCCCGGCTTTTGTCAGGATAGCAGCGCCATTTGTGCCTTGGACGCTGGAACCCTCCAGCACCAGCGTGGTGTCCAGAACGCCGGAGGATCCGTCAATGCCCATTTGCACGCCGTTTGCTCCCCCGACAAAGTGACTATCAGTGGCGAAAGCCTGTCCGCTCAACAGTGCAACACCGATGCCATTGGCGTTCGTCGCCTGGACGCGCGAACCGGAAAAATCCAGCACGCTGTAGGCGCTGGCAGAGGCTCCCTGATTAGTACCAGTGACAGTACTATTGACTACTTTGACACTGGAGCCATCGGTCCCGCCCAAGGAACGCCCCGCAGCCAGCGCAGTACCGTTGCCATGAATGACATTACTGTTGCTGATCAATACGTTGCTGCCGCCGACAGCATGGAGAGCGACGTTGGCCGTGCTGCGAGCGATGACATCGGAGCCGTCGATACGGACCTGCGAATTAGTGGCAGAAATATCTTGGGTAGAACTGCCCGGCGTGACCACTAATGTGGCGGATCGGGCACGAATATCCTTGGTGACGACACCCTCGACCGTCAGGCCGGAACCTGGGAGTAACTCAAAACGATCCGGTGCGGGTCCTGGGCGGACATACTCATCAGGCCCGGTGACAACTCGGGCTTCGGCTGTATGTGCCATAACCATGAGCAAGGTAACGGCCTTGACTTTCAGGGCGACACTCAATGGCGAAAGCTTGAAACTGAATACGGATGACATGTAACTAACCTCTGGGTTGGCATTCCAATATGGAAGAAACTGGCCGGTTCCAAAGTGCGAGGGACCATGCCAATCGAGCGTCGCCAAGTTATCCCGAGCGGTTACCACTTTATGTAGGACTAATCCCAAGTGCCTGCATTAATGGGCCACACGGCAAGTAGCCCTGAAGGGATGCCCAGCTCCCAGAGAGAGTTATAAAAAACGCCAAAGGGAAGCCGTGCCTCCCTTTGGCGACAACTGCGCGCCCCTACTACGCTGGCACGGGAGTTCCGTCGCAGAAAATCCCGGTAGGCCCACCAATTAGATGGCCACGCACCAGCGGTGTGGCTTCAGCGGAAGTGACCAGTTGGCCATGCAACATAATGGTGTAGTAAACCCTGGCTGATCCGGCGGTCCGGTTAGCTCTAGTGGGTTGAATCGGTTTGAAGCGTGTGAAGTAGTCTTCCAGTTTGAAGTCGATTCCACTGTTCAATTCGGTTTGTGTCAGCGGCGGCGAGTCCTTGAACCCATAGACCTCAGTGACTTCGTCCGTACCCAAGTCATCCCGGTAACCCCGCCAATGCAACCTGACAATCATGTTTAAAGCGAAATGTTCTGAGGCCGGGGCATGGACTAGAATATTCCCTAGTGCGGGCTCGAAGCTCGTGCAATTGAGAAACCCAGCGCCATCGCCTAACAGCTTTTGAATAATGGGTGGGCGAAGTGAGATGATGTTGGCCGTGACTTCTACTAGCGTAGTGGACGAATATTGCCTGTTAGAAGAGCCTGTCGAGCCAATGGTGTAATACACCCTCATCGTTCCATTACCGTGACTTGCAATGATGCTCCAAGGAATGTGCATCACTACATCTTGGAGCGCCGTACCATTTGGTACGAATAGGGTGTCAGCCAGTACGCCCTCATAGTAGAAATAGATAGTGAAGGGACCCGCGTCCGGCGTGGGGGGAAAGTGCCACAACCTTATATGGACATTGGCTGGCCGGTTGGCGTGCTCAGGCGTCAGCTCATTATCCGCACCCTCGATGCCTGTTGCATCTTCGCCTTTGACCACTGCCGGGTTCAAATTAGGGTTGATCAGGCTCGGCTCGTCTGGATTGGTCGGCCCCACCACGAAGAGGTCCAGATTCGTCATCGCGGTCAACAGCGCATTGTGGCTGACTGAACGACGTTTGACGACGTAGGAAACGGTCATCTCCAATTCCCCTTGCGTCGCGCCATAAATCTGAAGCAGCGTCGGATATTCCGCATGCACCGTTACCGGAAAAAGGTTGTTGCCTAGCGGCACATCGGGCAACGTTTGTGAGCCCAATGAGGTTGTCAAGGTCACACTGAGAACGTCACCGTCATTGCCGCGCATGTAGTTGTCGTAAGCCGGTATACGAATGATTGCGCCATTGAGTTGCGCGGCGTCATCACGATCGATCAGTTGATCGCCGGGCACCGCCAAATCGATAGTGGGCGCCTTGAAGTTAGTTGGCTCAGGAAACAGCGCCACATCAAAAACAAACTGGGACGACAGTCTCGCGGGGTTTCCCGCCGCGTCGTACAACTCGTAGCGCAAACTGCGCAACCCATCTTCACTGCCCTGGACAACCGACAATGGCAAGGGGATTGTCAAATTGGCAGGAAGCACCCATTTCGGATCGCTACTGCCAGCAGTAGGCAGATAGGGCGTATCCGAATTGTTGTAGTACAACAAGGCATAGTCACCGTCTGCCTGCCCGTTGTCCCCATAACCAGGCACGGTAAACAGCGCGGTTGCATTAGGCAACCCTTGGAAATACGCCAAGGTGGCAGGCGTCGGCAAATCTCCCGGAGGCAGCGGCGCGGGGATCGGTCCCACGTGGCTGTAATAAGGACCCGCAAGGTCAACGATCAGCGGCTGACGCAACGATTCACTTTCATTCTTGACGCTCTCAACGTACACGCTGTATAGCAAGTGGTGAACGCCAGGTGGCCGCCGCGCCAGTGCAATATTGACCGGCACACCGGTTGCCGGGGGGGAGGACACCGTACATGTCGTAAATGGGTCGTCCGGACGAGTGTCACCCAATGGCCACATCCACACACTCACAGTGTCCGGGGCACTTGGGTCCGTACTGAAATCCTCCCAACGAGGAATTATAAAATCCATGGTTTCTTTGAGCGCGGTATAGCGATCAATTAGACCGGGGAAGCCCGGTACCTCGCCTTCATAGGTACCAGGGGGCAAAGCATTCAGTCGATCGGATTCTCGACGACGAGCTTCAAAGCAACGAATAAATTCCAACGTTTTCTTTTCCATCTCTATTCTCCAACGTGAATTAACTAACACTGCGTTCTCAAGGCGTGCGAAAGCACGCGATGCAACATCGCAATTGGCCTTGCTCGTAGTACGCAAGATGAAAGACTTACTTTAAAGCTAACGACTGATTACAACGGTATTACCAAATCTATATAAGCCTCTAGCTGTTCTTAGACTCGACGCGGGTCGGTACTCCGTCGCTTGCGCATAAAATCTCATCGCCCGCCTGGCAATACCCGCCCGCAGGGTAGTTGAGGTCGATACGAATATATCTGGGCTTTGACTCACCAATGAGCGCACCGCCACGTCTTACTTGGAACCACGCTTGCGCGGTGCGACTGTCGTGCATCGGGACCACTTTTTCTTCATACGGCCAAACAAGGAAGTTCAAGCCACCCTCCAATTGTTCCTGACTGAAGAACGTTTGATTTTCGGCGTACCTCGACTGATCAATAGCCGGCGGTGACCAATTATTATTAGGGAAGCCTTCCCACATCAGCCTCACTACATCGTTAAGTTGGAATCGCGCATCGGGCGCGACATACCAACCAACACCTTCGAAAATCTCAGGTTTGGAACAGCACGCCAATTTAGCGGCGGGGCCCACCAGCGAATGTTTAAGCACGGGCTCGTTAAATTGAATCAGCGCTCCCGTATTCACGTTTACCAACGTATTGAGAGAGCGTTGATCATTCACGCCATTACTGGTGGTGTAATACACCGGCAAGGCCGGGTTAATGACCCCCGTCATCGCTGCCCAGGGAATCACACTGGAAAACACCAACTGCCCTTCTACATCCCCAAGTTGTACGGTGTAGGTCGCGACCGGTCCCGTCCCGTTCCAGTAGAACCGAAGAATCTGCCCCGGTTCGGGGTTGTCATAAAGCAGCACACGAGCTCGCGCGCCTGCAGGATTGTCATCATGGTTAACGACGTCTTGAGTGTTAGAGGTCAACCCCCACACTTGCGCGACCGGCAAATCCGGATTGAGCAGCGCCGGCGCATTGACATGGTCCTGCCCGGCGATGGTGAGGTTTACATTCACCGGAATATTGAAAGACGGAAATGGTGGCAAAGCGCCGCGAATGATCTCGTAGCGGACCGGGACCGTTTCGGCGATCAATGGGTCAGTCAAAGGCCCGCGTAAAACACTCCACGGCACCTCGACATCACAGGGGAAACTGTTGACCGGCTGCACAGCGGTGGGGCGGCCTTTCCAATACACAATGACCTGATCCATGGGTGCCCAGTCGGTGTAAGCAGTTATCCTGACAAACACGCCAGCCCTGGCGTCTTCGCGATTGATCAGTAAGTCGTCGTAGCGGGGCGGAACAATTTGTGGCAACGGCAAGTCGCCCGGCAACGGGACCAATCCCAGTTGAAACGGCAGTCCTGCACTGCGGTCACTGAAGTTGCCGGCCCTATCAAAAATTCGGAAAAAAACGTACGCGGCACCGTTACTCAGCGTGCGAAACGCATCGGCAGGCAACGTAACGACCAAGGGATCATTGCTGGAGACCAGTTCAAACGTACCGTCCTCCCCGGCAACCGGAGGGTTGGGTGAATTCGACAGGTAGAAGTGAATGATGTCGCCGTCATTGCGCCCCGTATAAAGAGGAACGTCAAACGCCACCTGCGGATTATTGATCAAGTACGCCTCATCCATGAGAGGCGAAGGTGGCACCACAAATTCCAGGTGATCCGCCGGGTTCAGCAACTGCGGAGAGCTCATATCGACTGTCAGTGTTCGTTTGGGGTCGAGGACACTCTCTCCACCAAATGAATCAGTGACTGAGTAGTACAGTTCAACCGGGCCAGACTGCTCACGCAGCACCACTAACGGTATAAACATCTCGTGCTCGGCAGGAAACGGCGGCGGCGTATGGATCATTAGCTGGTCGTCATGAACCACCACACCGCCCCTTGCCCAAAAGAGCTTGAGAGTATGTGGCGTGTCCAACGGCTCCGGCGGCGGCGCCCACATTGGGATCAACACTCGAAGCGGCGCCAGCATCAGCGCCGCCGGTATCAAGCCAGTTGGATCCGCAGGGTCGACACCCGGGATGTTTATCGGAAGGAGTGCCAGCGCCCCCGGAGGTACCGCTCCTAAGGTCTCGTTGCCAGGATTGAATCTGCGTGACATGACGACTCCCTCAATGATGTGGTGCGAATAAACCAGACCGGGTCACCGACTGAAACTTGAGGAAATTAAACCCTTAACGATGCCTATCGGAAACTGTCAGAACTAACAGGTAATGGCGCCACTGGTCGGAATGGAATGCCTGGCGCCACCATCATTTTTCTTGACGACCTGGGTTATAACGTGTTCCATGAAACCGGTTTCAGCCGCCACTTGTATGACGTTTTCCAATAATAAAGGCCGTCCCACGTGACCACTTTTTCCACCGCCCAGCGCAGCCGCGTGACCATGCTCGACGTTGCCCGCCACGCCGGCGTGTCCAAGGCCAGCGTCTCGCGTTTCATCGGTGAAGATCGCGCCCTGCTCTCGGATGCCATAGCCCTGCGCATCGAGCAGGCTATCGACCAACTCGGCTACCGTCCCAACCAGATGGCCCGTGGCCTTAAACGTGGCCGCACGCGCCTGATCGGTATGCTGGTGGCGGATATTCGCAACCCCTATTCCATTGCGGTGATGCACGGCGTCGAAACCGCCTGCCGCCAGCACGGCTACAGCCTGGTGGTGTGCAACACCGACCGCGACGATGAACAGGAGCGCCAGCACCTGTCGGCCCTGCGCTCGTACAACATCGAAGGCCTGATCGTGAACACCCTCGGCCATCACCTCGACCAACTGCTGGAACTGCAACGGGAAATGCCCCTGGTGCTGGTGGACCGCAAAGTCGAGCCGCTGCACAGCGACCTGGTGGGGCTGGACAACCCGGCGGCGGTGCAGATGGCGGTGGAGCACCTGGAACAACAGGGCTACCGCGACTTGCTGCTGGTCAGCGAAGCCACCGATGGCACCAGCTCGCGCCTGGAGCGCCTGGCCAGTTTCAAAGCCGAGATCGCCCGCCGCCCGGCGTTGAGCGGCGCCGTGCTGGAGCTGGACGACGCCCTTGAAACCCACCTGCGCAATTTTCTCGCCACGCCGGGCCCCAAGGCGTTGTTCTGCGCCAACGGCGTTGCCGCGCTGGCCTGCACCCGCGCGCTCAAGAATCTTAGCTGCCACCTATTTGACGACATCGGCCTGATCGCCCTGGATGACCTGGACTGGTACCCGCTGGTAGGCAACGGCATCACCGCCCTCGCCCAACCCACCGAGGCCATCGGCGCCAGCGCGTTCGACTGCCTGCTCAAGCGCTTGCGCGGCGACACCGAGCCGACCCGCACCCTGGATTTCCTGCCCCAACTCATCATCCGCGGCTCCACCACGCGCCGACAGGGATGAGTGTTTTTTTTGAACAAAAATGAAACCGGTTTCAGAGGGACAAAAACAATGCACACATACCCCGTTTCCATCAGCCTCTCCAGCTACGGCGCCGAGCTGGTGCGCCAGCAAGGCCAGTTGAGTTTCGTCCAATTGCTGGCCCAGGCCGGCGCGCGGCGCATCGAGTGGCGTGAAGAACTGCTGACCGTCGAGCAACCCGCCGAGCTGGCCCAGGCCGTCGCGGCACAGGGCCTGGAAGCGGTGTTTTCATCGCCGCTGGAACTGTGGGTCGCCGGTCGCGCCCAGCCGAATGCTCAACTGAGCGCGACGCTGGATCGCGCCCAGGCCTTCGGCGCGCGCTGGCTGAAAGTCTCCTTGGGCTACTTCACCGACACTAACGACCTGGAAAGCCTGCACGCACTGCTGCGGCGTCACCCGGTGCGCTTGCTGGTGGAAAACGACCAGACCCTGCACGGCGGCCGTATCGAACCCCTGCAACGCTTTTTCAGCGAAGTCGAACGCCTGGGCCTGCCGATCAAAATGACCTTCGATATCGGCAACTGGCAATGGCAGGACCAGTCCGCCCTCACCGCGGCGCGCCTGCTGGGCCGGCATGTGGACTACCTGCACTGCAAGGCCGTGAGCCGTCGCGCGGACGGCAAGCTGGTGGCGCTGCCGCCTGGCGCCACCGATTTGCATCAGTGGGAACAACTGCTCTCCCACATGACTCAAGGCATTACACGGGCAGTGGAATTTCCGCTGCACGGCGACGACCTGCTCGACGTCACCGCACGTCAGGTCGCCAGCCTCGCCGTGCTTGGCCAACCTCTCGCGGAGAACGCCCATGTCTGAGATCGATGTGTTGTCGTTTGGGGAAACCATGGCGATGCTCGTCGCCGAACAGACCGGCGACCTGGCCCAGGTCAGCCAGTTTCACAAACGCATCGCCGGGGCCGACAGCAACGTCGCCATCGGCCTGTCGCGGCTGGGCTTCAACGTGGCCTGGCTGAGCCGGGTGGGCGACGATTCCCTGGGCCGCTTTGTGGTGGACACTCTCAGCCGCGAAGGCTTGGACTGCCGGCACGTGGCCGTCGACCCGCTGCACCCCACCGGGTTTCAATTCAAATCCCGCGAAGAAGCCGGTGCCGATCCCCAGGTGGAATATTTCCGCAAGGGCTCCGCCGCCAGCCATCTGTCCGTCGCCGATATCAGCCCCGCGCTGCTGCAGGCCCGCCATCTGCATGCCACCGGCATTCCCCCGGCGTTATCGCCAGCCACCGGCGAGCTGTCCCGCGCGCTGATGACGCAAATGCGCCAAGCCGGGCACAGCGTGTCGTTCGATCCCAACCTGCGCCCGTCGCTGTGGGCCAGCCAGGCGCAGATGATTGCCGAGATCAACGCCCTCGCCGGCCTGGCCGACTGGGTTTTGCCGGGCCTGGGCGAAGGTCGCTTGCTCACCGGTTTCGATGACCCGGCCGACATTGCCGCGTTCTACCTCGACCAGGGTGCCGAAGCCGTGGCGATCAAGCTCGGTGCGGATGGCGCCTACTACCGCACCCAGCTGGACCAAGGATTTATCGCCGCCGTGCCGGTGGAAAAAGTCGTCGACACCGTGGGTGCCGGCGACGGTTTTGCCGTGGGCATGATCAGTGCCCTGCTGGAAAAACTCAGCTTCCCCGAGGCCGTGCGTCGCGGCAATTGGGTCGGCAGCCGCGCCGTGCAAAGTCGTGGTGACATGGAGGGCCTGCCCACCCGCGCCGAACTGCTCGGTCGATCCGTCGCCTGACCCCCAACACCCTGTTGCCACAACTACAACAAGCTCAGGAGCAAGCCCATGGAAACCGTGAAACTCGCCACCCGCCGCTGGTGGTACATCATGCCTATCGTGTTTATCACCTACAGCCTGGCGTACCTGGACCGCGCCAACTACGGCTTCGCCGCCGCCTCCGGGATGGCCGAAGACCTGATGATCACCCCGGGCATGTCGTCATTGCTGGGAGCGCTGTTCTTCCTCGGCTACTTTTTCTTCCAGGTGCCGGGAGCGATCTATGCGCAAAAGCGCAGCGTGAAGAAACTGATTTTTGTCAGCTTGATCCTGTGGGGCGGCCTTGCCACCCTCACCGGCGTGGTGTCCAACGCCTATATGCTGATCGCCATCCGCTTTCTGCTCGGCGTGGTGGAAGCGGCGGTGATGCCGGCGATGCTGGTGTACCTGTGCCACTGGTTCACCCGCGCCGAACGCTCGCGGGCCAATACCTTTCTGATCCTCGGCAACCCGGTGACCATGTTGTGGATGTCGGTGGTGTCGGGCTACCTGGTGCAGCATTTCAGCTGGCGCTGGATGTTTATCATCGAAGGCCTGCCGGCGGTGCTGTGGGCGTTTATCTGGTGGAAGCTGGCCGATGAACGTCCCAAGGACGCCACTTGGTTGAGCGACGGGCAAAAGCAGGAACTGGAAACTGCCCTGGCCGCCGAACAGGTCGGCATCAAGGCAGTGAAGAACTACGCCGAAGCCTTCCGCTCGCCCAAGGTGATCATCCTGGCCTTGCAGTTCTTTTGCTGGAGCATCGGGGTGTACGGGTTTGTGCTGTGGCTGCCGTCGATCCTCAAACAAGGCTTGCAGATGGACATGGTCGAGGCCGGCTGGCTGTCGGCATTGCCTTACCTGGCGGCGGTGATCGGCATGCTGCTGGTGAGCTGGGGCTCGGACAAGCTGCAAAAACGTAAACGCTTTGTGTGGCCACCGCTGCTGATCGCCTCCATTGCGTTCTATGCCTCCTACGTGCTCGGCGCCGAACATTTCTGGTGGTCCTACACCCTGCTGGTGATCGCCGGGGCGTGCATGTATGCGCCTTACGGCCCGTTCTTCGCCATCGTGCCGGAAATCCTGCCGGCCAACGTCGCCGGCGGCGCCATGGCGCTGATCAACAGCATGGGCGCCCTCGGCTCGTTCGGCGGCTCGTACCTGGTGGGTTACCTCAACAGCAGCACCGGCTCGCCCGGCGCCTCGTACCTGTTGATGAGCGGCGCGCTGATGCTGTCAGTGGTGCTGACGATTTTCCTCAAGCCCGGCGCCAGCGACCGTCAACGCGCGCCATTGCCACCCCTTGAATTGAAGGTAAAAGCCCAATGAAAAAGTCTGTGGTGCTGTACAAAAAACTCTCCGCGCCGCTGATGGCGCGCCTGCACGAGCAGGTGGACGTCACCCTGATCGAAGCTCTGGATGACACCGGCCTGGCCAAGCTGCGCGACGCCCTGCCGAACGCCCATGGCCTGCTGGGCGCCAGCCTGCGCCTGGACGCGCACTTGCTGGACCTGGCGCCGCAACTGGAAGCGGTGGCCAGCGTTTCGGTGGGGGTCGACAACTACGATATCGACTACCTCACCCGACGCGGCATCCTGCTCAGCAACACCCCGGACGTACTCACCGAAACCACCGCCGACACCGGCTTCGCGCTGATCCTGGCCAGCGCCCGCCGCGTGGTGGAGCTGGCCGATATGGTTCGCGCCGGGCAATGGCATAAGAACATTGGCCCGGCGCATTTCGGCAGCGATGTGCACGGCAAGACCCTGGGCATCATCGGCATGGGCCGGATCGGCGAAGCCCTGGCCCAGCGCGGGCATTTCGGCTTCGGCATGCCGGTGCTCTACCACAGCCACTCGCCCAAGCCACGGGTCGAAGAGCGCTTCGGCGCGCAGTACCGCAGCCTTGAAGACTTGCTGCAACAGGCCGATTTTGTCTGCCTGACTCTGCCGCTGACCGCCGAGACCGAAAAGCTGATCGGCGCCGAGCAGTTCGCGCTGATGGGCCCGGACACGATCTTTATCAATATTTCCCGCGGAAAGGTGGTGGACGAAGCGGCGCTGATCGAGGCGTTGCAGCAACGCACGATCCGCGCGGCGGGGCTGGATGTGTTCGAGAAGGAACCGCTGGCTCACAGCTCGCCGCTGCTGCGGTTGAATAACGTAGTGGCCACGCCCCACATCGGCTCGGCGACCCACGAAACGCGCGAGGCCATGGCCACCTGTGCGGTGGATAATCTGTTGGCCGCCCTGGCGGGCGAGAAGCCGAAAAACCTGGTCAACCCGACCGCCTGGAAGCAATAGCCACACCGAAGGCAAACACAGATCACCTGTGAGAGGGGGCTTGCCACCTCCCACAGGGCGGGGTCAGATCACGAACTTGGCCACCATCGCGTTCAAGTCCACCGCCAGGCGCGACAGTTCATGGCTGGCGGCGCTGGTCTGGTTGGCGCCGGAGGTGGACTGGGACGCCAGGTCGCGGATATTGACCAGGTTGCGGTCCACTTCGCGGGACACCTGGGCCTGTTCTTCCGAGGCGCTGGCGATTACCAGGTTGCGCTCGTTGATCAGGCTGATGGACTGGGTGATCTGCTCCAGCGCCACACCGGCGGCGCGCGCCATTTCCAGGGTGTCCTGGGTGCGCTGATTGCTCTGCTGCATCGATTGCACGGCCTCGCCGGTACCATTCTGGATGCCGGCGACCATTTTCTCGATCTCCTGGGTCGACTGCGCGGTGCGATGGGCCAAGGCCCGAACTTCGTCGGCCACCACCGCAAAACCGCGCCCGGCCTCACCGGCGCGGGCCGCTTCGATCGCGGCGTTAAGGGCCAGCAGGTTGGTCTGCTCGGCAATCGCGCGGATCACGTCGAGCACCTTACCGATGTCACGCCCCTGGGTGGCCAGACCCTCGATCATCACAGCGGTGCTTTGCACGTCGTGGGTCATGGTCTGGATCGCGTCGACGGTTTGCACCACGCGGTCGCGACCTTCGCGCGCCGCCTGGTTGGACTGGCGCGAGGCTTCGGAGGTAGACACCGCGTTGCGCGCCACTTCTTCCACCGCGGCGGTCATCTCATTGACCGCCGTGGCGGCCTGGTCGATTTCGTCGTTCTGTTGCTGCAGGCCGCGGGAGGCTTCTTCGGTGACCGCGCTCAACTCTTCAGCCGCCGAGGCCAGTTGAGTGGCCGAGCCGGCGATATGCCGGATGGTCTGGCGCAGGTTGGTCTGCATGGTGGACAACGCGCCGAGCAGGCGTGCCGGCTCGTCCTTGCCATCGTCCTCAATCATGCCACTAAGGTTGCCGCCGGCGATGGTCTCGGCCACCTGCACGGCTTTGCGCAGCGGCGTGACGATGCTGCGGGTCAGCAGCCAGGCCAGCAGCACCGTCAACAGTGCGGCGGCGACCGATACCACCACGATGCCAGTGATGGCGCTGTTATAGCTCTGGCCCGCTACATCATTGGCTTGCTTGGCCGCCGCGCCGTTCATCGCAATCAGTTTGTTCAGTTGCTCGCCCATCTGGTCGGTGCCGTCCTTGATCCGGGTGTTGATCAGGGTGCGCATTTCTTCGACCTTGCCGTCCCGGGACAGGCTGAGCATATCGGCCTGGGCTTTCAGATAGTTGTCCAGCGTGCTGGAGAACGTCTTGAACAGCGCCGCTTCATCCGGTCCTGCAGGCAAAGCCGCGTAGGCGGCCTGGGCCGTCTTGGCCTTGTCGACCAACACCCCAATGCGGGTTTCGGCTTCTTTGAGCGCCGCAGGTTCGCGGTTGACCAATACGCGAAACGACAGAATGCGCATGCGCAACACGTTCTCGGTCACCTGCCCCAGGAACGTCACACTGGGCAGTTGATTGGCGTTCATGTCCACCGATGCTTGACGAATCAAGGTCATACGGTTGGCCGCGAAACCGCCCAGCACCACCACTAACAAGGCGATGAAGGCGAAACCCAGCGAAGCGCGAGGGGCGATATTCAAATGACGAAGCGACATAGACGTGTTCTCGAAGTGAGTGCCTGCGCGCAATCCCTGCCGCGAAACGATCAATCAGCGGCAACGCGCTGCCTGACCTTGGACGCCACTGTTGTTTTTAATAGGTGGGCCTGTAAGCAGTATCGGCAAGGATTGGGATTTTATGCAGGGCGCTTATAAATATTTTTTTACACTTCTGAGCACCGGCGCTTTCTGGCATCCTGCGCCTCCCTTTTCCGACCCGAGCCCATATTTTGTCTGACGCTCAAGCCCCCCGCCCCCGCTATAAATCCGACCTGATCTACGGCCTGGAAGACCGTCCGCACTTCAGCGCGGCGATCTTCGCTGCGCTGCAGCATGTGCTGGCCAGTTTTGTCGGCATCATCACCCCGACCCTGATCGTCGGCGGCGTACTCGGCCTGGAAAGCGAAGTGCCGTACCTGGTGAGCATGGCGCTGTTCGTTTCGGGCCTGGGCACCTTTGTCCAAGCGCGTACGTTCGGCCCCATCGGCTCGGGCTTGCTGTGCCTGCAAGGCACCAGTTTTTCGTTTATCAGCGTGATTCTCAGCGCCGGCTTTATGGTCAAGGCCCGCGGCGGCGGCACCGATGAAATTCTATCGACGATCTTCGGCATCTGCTTCTTTGCAGCGTTTATCGAAGTGGTGCTCAGCCAGTTCATTGGCAAACTGCGCAAACTCATCACCCCGGTGGTAACCGGCACCATCATCACCTTGATGGGCCTGTCCTTGATCAAGGTGGCCGTCACCGACATGGCCGGCGGCTTCGGCGCCAGCGACCTCGGCGCGGCCGGCAATATGGGCCTGGCGGCCCTGGTGTTGCTGACCATCGTGGTGCTCAACCGCTTCAATAACCCATTCCTGCGCCTGGGTTCGATCGTGATCGGCCTGACCCTGGGCTTTGTGGTGGCCTGGTGGCTGGGCCGCGTCGATATGGCGGCGCTGCCCCAGGTGCCATTGATCAGCGTGCCGGTGCCGTTCAAGTACGGGTTTTCGTTCGACTGGGTGGCGTTTATTCCAGTGGCGGTGATCTTCCTGATTTCGCCGTTGGAAGCCGCCGGCGACCTGACCGCCAACTCGATGATTTCCCAGCAGCCGGTAAAGGGCCCGCTGTATATCAAACGCATCAAGTCCGGCCTGCTGGCCGACGGCCTCAACTCGGCGATGGCCGCCACGTTCAACAGCCTGCCGATGGTGACCTTTGCCCAGAACAATGGGGTGATCCAACTGACCGGCGTGGCCAGCCGCTATGTGGCGTACTTCATCGCCGGCCTGCTGGTGCTGCTGGGGCTGTTCCCCATGATCGGCGCGGTGCTGCAACTGATGCCCAAACCGGTGCTGGGCGGCGCCACGCTGATCATGTTCGGCACTGTGGCGGTGGCCGGTATCAAGATCCTCGCCGAGGCCGGCCTGCACCGGCGCAACGTACTGATCGTGGCGATTTCCCTGGGCATGGGCCTGGGCGTCGCCGCCGTGCCGGAAGTGCTGCGCGAGTTGCCCAAGGCGCTGCATAACATCTTCGAGTCGCCGATCACCGTAGGAGCGTTCTGTGCAATCCTGCTGAACATTTTCCTGCCCGAAGAGTTCATAGAGTTGGAAGAAGATGAATTCGATCCGGAGTCCTCTACCCTCAAGGTGATGCAAGACCCGGACGTCACGAACTAGGAGACCTCACATGCGCAAGCTCATGGTGCTATCGCTGCTGCTACTGACCCTGAGCGCCTGCGCGCTGTTTCCGAACCGTGACCCGGTGAACATCAACGTGGTGGGCATCGAACCGCTGCAAAGCCAGGACCTGGAAGTGCGCTTCGCCGTCAAACTGCGGGTGCAGAACCCCAACGAAACGGCGATCGATTACAGCGGTGTGGCTCTCGATCTGGAAGTCAACGGCAGGCCGCTGGCCTCAGGCGTGAGCGACCAGGCCGGCAGCATCCCACGCTTCTCGGAGACCGTTCTGACGGTGCCGGTCAGCGTTTCGGCATTTTCGGTGTTGCGTCAAACCCTGGGCCTGAGCCAGACCCAGAGTTTGAACAACCTGCCCTATGTGCTGCGGGGCAAACTGGCCGGGGGGCTGTTCGGCACCATGCGTTTCGTTGACCGGGGTACGTTGGATATGCCTAACGGCGCGACGTGGTAAAGCCTGCGCAACCGACCGATACCCCGCCATCGGGGGCAAGCCCCCTCCCACATGTTGGCCCATGGGCAAATTTGGACGCACACAGCCCCCCTGTGGGAGGGAGCTTGCTCCCGATGGCAGTGGCAAAGTCAACATATCGACTGGCTGGCTCTGCGCCATCGGGGCAAGCCCTCCCCAGCCTTCCTGCCACTGCTTCAGTCCGTGATATAGCGCACGCCAGGCTTGGCGCGTTCATCTACCACCAGTTCGAACACATCCGGTCGTGCGTAATGCCCCACCACGTCGTAGTCATACCGCGCGCGCACCAGGTCGTCGGTATCAATCTGCGCCGTCAGCAGCCCCGCTTCGCCCACCAGCGGCCCGGCCAGGATGTCGCCCATAGGGCCGACAATCACGCTGCCGCCTGCAATCAACGGGCGGTCAGAAGGCCAGTTGGCAATCTTCACGCCGAGGGCTTCGGGCGACGCCTGCACCTGGCAAGCGCTGACCACGAAACAGCGGCCTTCATGGGCTACATGGCGCATGCTCACCTGCCACATCTCGCGCTCGTCCACGGTGGGCGCACACCAGACTTCCACGCCCTTGGCGTACATCGCGGTGCGCAGCAACGGCATCATGTTTTCCCAGCACACCGCGCCGCCGATACGGCCCACCGCGGCATCGATCACCGGCAAGGTGGAGCCATCGCCCTTGCCCCAGATAAGCCGCTCGGTGCCGGTAGGCATCAGTTTGCGGTGCTTGGCCACCAGGCCGCCGGCGGGTTCGAAATACAGCACCGTGCAGTACAAGGTATTGCCGCTGCGCTCGATCACGCCCAGCACCAGGCTGGCGCCCGTGCGCGCCGATAACCCGGCCAGGGCGTCGGTTTCCGCGCCAGGTACATCGATGGCATTGGCAAAGTAACGGGCAAAGGCTTCGCGCCCTTCGGGCAAGCGATAACCCAGTTGCGTACCGAACCCTTCGCCTTTGGGGTAGCCACCGAGCAGCGCCTCGGGCATCACCACCAATTGCGCGCCGCTGCGGCGGATCTGGTCTTCATAACCGAGGATCTGTTCCAGGGTGTCGGCCTTGCCGCCCGGTAGGGAGCCGATTTGCAAGGCCGCGACGGTAGAAATAGGCATAACGTTCACTCCGATGATTGGCTGGGGGTTGCCCATTCTCCCGCCACCCCGGATCATGAATAAAGCCCACTTCAGTACTGAATGATATGAGCCAAATGAATATCGCCCAGGTCGATCTGAACCTGCTCAAAACCTTCGAAGCACTCCATGACGAGTCCAGCGCCAGCCGCGCCGCCTTGCGCCTGGGCGTGACCCAATCGGCCATCAGCGCTGGGCTGCGGCGCTTGCGCCAGGTGTACGGCGACCCGTTGTTTGTGCGCACCGGTCGTGGCCTGGCGCCGACGTTGCGGGCCAACCAACTCAAACCGGTGATCAGTGAAGCACTGGACCGTTGCCGCCAGAGCCTGGCCATGGTCGACCCGGTCAATCAGCAGTACCAGGGGCGTTCGGTGGTGGTGGGTTTGTCCGATGACTTTGAAATCGCCTACGGCCGTCGGTTGATGACGCAGATCGCACAACGCCTGCCGCAATTGCGCGTGATCTTTCGCCAGACCCATAGCCAGATTGTCGCCGGCGCGCTGCTCGACCGCACACTGGACCTGGCGATCACCGCCGGCGGGTTTGCCCAGGGCCGGTTAAGCCGACAGGTGTTGGGCGAAGGGGATTACCGCTGCCTGGTGGACCCGGACAGCCTGGCGCCCGGTCAGCAAGGCATCGACCTGGACGAGTTTGTGCGCCGCGCCCATGTGCTGGTGTCGTCCGGCGGGTTTATCGGGATCACCGACGAGGGGCTGGCAGCACAGGGGCTGAGCCGCCATGTGTGCGCCTCCACCAGCCACTTCGCCGCGCTGCCGTTTCTACTCAAAGGCAGCCAGGCCGTTGCCACCATCCCCGGGCATGCGGCGCAGGCCATTGCCGAGATGACCGGCCTGCGCGTGCTGAGCTGCCCGTTGGCGCTGCCGCGCTACCCGGTGGAACTGGGATGGCGCACCCAGGCTCAGCTCGATCCGATGTTGCTGAAAGTCCGCGAAGCGATTGTGGCGAGCTTTACTTAGCTGCTGCCATCAGTTTGTTGACTTCGCTGCGCACCATGTTGGAAAACTCCGGCGGCGACATGCCGTCCAGTTCCGCACGGACCCACTCGGCCCATTTGCCCTTGCGCTTGGCGCGCTCGCCGAACAACCGCGCGGCTTCGCCCTTGGCTTTGCCCAGATTGGTTTGCCACAGGTCGTAGAGGCGCGACTTTTCATCTTCCAGCTCGGCGCGTTCGGCGAGGGTCTTGTTGGCGAGATTGAAGCTCATGTTGAATTACCTGCTGCACAAATAGGTGGCATCTTACACTGTAGGTCGAAATTTCCTGATTCGGATTTTGCCCGGCACTGCGCCCCAGCAAAAAAAAAGCAACTTTTAAGGGCGCCGGGTACTCCATTGTTCACTGTTACATTCACTTGCAAGGAGTCACCCCATGGCCCGCAAAACCGCCGCGCAAACCGCCGCCGACCAAATCAAGGACCAAGCTTTCAGTGAGCTCGCCGCGCTGATCGAAGAGTCCGACAAGTTGCTCAAGAGCAGCGCCAACCTGGTGGGCGAAGAAGGAGAAACCCTGCGTGAGCAGGTCGCCCTGAAGCTCAAACAAGCCATGGACTCCGTGACCAACGTACGTGAGCGCACCCAACCGATGGTCGATGCGACCGAAACCTATATCGGTGGCCACCCGTGGCAGACCGTCGCCATCTCGGCGGGCTTCGGCCTGGTGGTTGGCCTGTTGCTGGGTCGCCGCAACTAAACGTCGCCCGTCGCGCCGCTGCCACGCAGCGGCGTTTCAATGTCAGTTGGCCCAGTCACGCAACTGATTCAACGCCTGAAGTTCCACTTCAACCCCCTGCCCCAGCGACTTCGCCCGTGTGCGATGGCGCCTATCCCCCGGTAACCGCCGCAACCCTACGGCATGCATCTGCCGCACCAATTCCTGGCTGCGCTCGGCAAAGCTTTGCCCGGCGGTTTTGCTCGGGTCGATAACAATCAACAGTTGCCCGGTCCACGGCGTACGCGCGCCAGGGTGATCGGCCCAGTTGAATTCGAAGGAAAAGTGCCCGCCGGTCAGGGCCGCCGCCAGCAGCTCGACCATCATCGACAGGGCCGAGCCCTTGTGCCCGCCGAACGGCAACAGCGCACCGCCTTCCAGCACGGCCTTGGGATCGGTGGTGGGCTGACCGAGGCTGTCCACCCCCATGCCAGGCGGCAAACGTTCGCCCTTGCGCGCCGCGATCTGCACGTCGCCATGGGCGATGGCGCTGGTGGCCAGGTCGAAGACAATCGGCGGGCCGTCGGCGCGCGGCGCCGCGAACGCAATAGGGTTGGTGCCGAACAACGGGCGATCGGCGCCGTGGGGCACCACGCAGGTCATGCTGTTGACCACGCTCAGCGCCACCAACCCCTCTTCGGCGAACGGCTCGACATCCGGCCACAGCGCCGCGAAGTGATGAGAATTGTGAATCGCCAGCAAGGCGATGCCGGCACTGCGCGCCTTGCTCACCAGCAGTGGCCGGGCCGCCGCCAGTGCCGGCTGGGCGAACCCATTGCCGGCATCCACCCGCACAAAACCGGACGCCACATCCGTGACCACCGGAATGGCCTTGCCGTCGACCCAGCCGCTGGCCAGGGTGCTGAGGTAACCGGGGATACGGAAGATGCCGTGGCTATGGGCGCCGTCGCGTTCGGCACTGGCGCAATTGTGCGCAAGGATCGCGGCCACTTCCGGCGACGTGCCGTGCTGGACGAACACCCTGTGCAGCAACGCCACCAGTTCGGTGAAGCCGATAAGGGTATGGGGACTGTCGACGATCGGGGACTGGGCAGACATCTGTAGCTCCGATTTTAGAATTGGAAGAGACAACAAGAATCCAGACGCTCGATTAAACAACGCCCCATGTGCCTGCTGTCAACGGGCGCCCCCAGTTATCTACCGCCATCCGCGCCGCCGCGCCGCCTAACGTGAAGCCTCATCCCGCCGCCTTGCTGGAGAGCGCACCATGGCGAACCTCACGCCCCCGTATTTCTTCGATGAGTTCCTGCAAAACGTCAAACGCAAGACCCCCACGCCCCGCGAGCGCGCGCTCGGGTTCTCGGTCAGGGACCTCGATTGGCTGCACACGCTGTACTACGCCACCCATACCGCGCGTATCGACCCCAGCGTGCAGCGTTACCCGATGCACGTCGAACGCTTGTCGGTCAACCGGCCCGACCACGCCCCCGTGCCCCTGGCGGGTGTGTTCATGATGAGCCCGACACCCGATGACCACAAAGCGGTGCTGTTTACCCCCTACGGCGGCCTGGAACTGTTCGACAGCCGCGCCGCGCTGCTCCATGAGGTGGATGAACGCCTGACGCAGCCAAGCCGGCGCGCCGAACTCCTGCAATTTCTGGCGATTGTCGAACGCGACGGCTTGCCCAGCACAGAACCCCTGAAGACAACGGGCACGGTGATTCCAGGCGCGGTGATGCAAGACCAGGAACAAACCATCCTGGCCGGCCAACAACACAACGTCTCTGCGATGCTGGAAGAGCTGCGCAAGCTCCCCGACCTGCGCGGCATGCTCGACACCCTGCTGGGCATCATGGCCCGCTCGTACTTTCCGGGGCTGGACCAGCGCGACACGCGGGTGAATTTTTTCACCCAGCCCACGCCTATGGAGGAGAGTCGCTGGGTGGCCTCCGAGTCATTGCGCGATGCGCTGCTGCAGTTTTACGTCAAGCAAGCCTGGCCGGCGAACCAGACTCACACGTATTTCAATGTGGGCCATGACGACAGCGCACACACCGCACAACAGAGGGCTCAGGACCACCAGCGCTGGGACAGTGTGGTCGAACAGACCAGCGGCATCCTCTCGAAGCTGTTGAACAGCCTGCTGCAAACCTACTGGCATGAAGATTTCAACCGCGGTCAGTCGCGCCTGCGTTTTTTTGCCCGGGTCATGAGCGACAAGTTTCGCGCCGACCTGCTGTTCAAGCAGCAAGGCCTGGTCCTGTCCAGCCAGGAAAGCCAGGACCTGCGTGCGCTGTTCCTTCCCGACCAGGCGGCGCGTAGCGCCTATGCCAGCCATCTGAGGATAGAAAAGGTCCGTGTGCATGCCCCGTTCCAACATTATGTGGAACTGGCCAGCACGCTGATGATCAGCGATAGCCAGGCCTACCTCTACACGCAATCGCGGGGGTTGCAGGTACTCAAAAACCTGAGCGACCTCAAAGATGCCTTGTTGCAGATGCTCAGGACGGCGGGCCACGAGGACGAACTGCTGCACTTTCTGTCGGTGGATGAACGCAGTGCGTTCGTGGGCATGGAACATATCCAAGTGACCGGCAAACCCATCGCGGGCGATGTGTTCCAGGCAATGATCGAGGATATTGTCACCAAGCAGTCCGACAATCTGGACTATGCCTTGGGGCTCTATCGGCGCAGCAACGGCGTAATCGACCTGGCCGCGCTGCTCGACACTGCACTGGACGTGCGCAGCATGCTCGACACGCGGCTGCTGGAGCAGGAGGCCGATGGGCGCTGGACCCTTCACCCCATCACCAGCGGCAATGGCCGCCCTACCACCGTCCAATCGGAAAAGGCCAAGGTGCGCCTGGAACGTTTGCAGGCGGTGGCCTCAGCCATGGCGCTGGAACGTAATCGGCAGCCGACCTTGCGCAGCCTGGTCGCCCATGCGCTGGACACCGAGTTGGCCAAGCGTCTGCTCGATCTCAAGGCCGAGCACGTCTATATCAATACCTATGTCACCCCCGCCGCAGAGCGCGAAGAGCGGGCGCCACATACGTCATTGAGCATGGTCGAGCACTTTATCGCGCGTTTGGCCGGGCAAGCCGATCGGCTCACCGAGTCGACCCTGACCTGGTTCTACACGGAACAGAGCGCCGGCGTGGCCTATCAGTTGCACAACCTGACCATCGACAGTTTCAACGCCGTCATCGAAGAGGTGCTCAGCACGTTCGCGCAACGGGACCTGCGTACCCTGCCCCACCTGCTGCTGGAGAATAACCGGGCGCACCTGAGCCAGGGCATGTTGCAGGGGCTGCGCGGCGAAACCGAATTGAGGCGCCTGGACCATAGCCTGCCGCCCCCTGCCCTGGCGTTACTCGACAGCGCCCTCAATGCCGACGGCATGAGCCGGCTGACCCGCCATGGCCTGAATGGGTTTATCCCGGATGCGTTCAGCCTGAGCCTGTTCCTGGGCACCGCTACCGAGCCTCAGCCCCTGGCCAATGCCTTTGTGCTGACCGAGCGCGGTGGTATCGACCCCATCCACTCGGGCACCGCCCTGCTGTGGACCCCACGGCGTGGCTATGAGGCGTTCGCGTCGATCCAGGCCCTGCGCGACAGGCTCGAGCAGCGCTTGCAAAACCCCGTGCAGCGTCTGCCCCTGCTGGAGAACCTGCCGGTGTCGCGGCGCATCCCTCACCAGGCCTGTCGCCTGGGGCCCTTGCAGCGAATCGACGAACACCTGCTGGACAACCGTCAGCAGAGCTACAGCGACTTCACCCGCGACGAAATCGACCAGGTGCTGGCGATGGAGCTCAGCGCCACGCGCTTCCAGGACTGCATGGACCGCCTGATCCGGCGTCAAACCCCGTCCAATCTGCCCAGGTCGATCACCCTGGCGCGCGCCCTGATCCACCAACAAGCCCTGCCAGTCTGGCTGGGCATGGCACGGCCCCACGAACAGATCCTGCAGGCCGAGCTGCTTGAGCAATATCGCGTCAGTGCGCCTGACGAACGGGACTATCTGCACAGCATCGTGCCGATGCGCGAACACATCTTCAGTACCCTCTCAACCCTGCTCGGCGCGCGGTTCCCCGGCCAGGTGTACAACCCGGATAACGTGCTGATTCCCGGGCGTATCGACCTTGAAGGCCACACCCAGACGCTGACGGACTTCGCGTTGCGGCACCTGCCCGATCTGCGCGCCGAGACGATCCGCCCGCGCTCGCGCACCAGCGTCCCACTGCCGGAGACACTCGACGGCGCGGCCATCGTGCAATTGGTGCGACAACTGGATTTGAAAACGCTGTACCGCCAAGTGTTGAGCGGCCTGCTCCAGGGGCAGAGCGACGACGCGCGTGAGCGGCGCCGCCTATTCTGCCGGCAGCTGCCGTGGCAATTGTTGCAGTACGCCCACGAACAAACCCTCACTGAACGGCTGTCCGCCACGGCCTGGGGCTTTATCCGGCAAGTCTTCGACATGCCCGACGCCGTGGCCCGCGCCGCGGTGCATGGGGTTACGGCGATGATCCGCCCGCTGGAGCTGATCGCCACCGCCGGCGCCAGTCAGGCCAAGGCATTGGGCTGTTACCTGATCGGCCCCAAGCCCGGCGCGTCCGGGCCGTTGGTGCTGTATGCACCGTACAGCCCTAAACATTTGTTGAAAGAGTTCCCCAGCGAGGCGGCGCTCCTGCACGAATTCACCAGCCCCGGGGCGCTACAGGAATGGGTGCTCGGGCAGTTGCAAGCGCCCCATCAAGCCACTTACCGCAATCTGCTGAGCGAGCGCTGGCGCCCGGATCTCTCGGACATCCGCCTGGGTGACTCGCCCATCGCCGGCAATCTGCTCAACCGACTGTTCGACGACAATACCCAGATGCTGCTGCAGATGCTGGCCGGCCAGTTTTGCGCGTCAGGCAAGACCCATTGGGACGCGGTGACCAGCCTGTTGAGCAAGGGCATTCCCAAGAGCCTGCAATTTATGGCGGGCAAACTGACCTACCCGCTGACGGTATGGCGCAGCTACCAACTGTTCAAAACATCGGCCGAAGACTTACAGGAACACCGCTGGCAGCACTCGCTCAAAACCTTTGTCGCGGGCGTGGCCGAACTGGCCTCGTTGCGCATAGCGCTGGACCAGTGGCTGCCGCCAACCCCACCCAGCGAACAACCGCTGCCCTTTGACGACTGGCTAGATGCCCCTGCCCCCGTGGCCGCCAGCCTGGACGAGCTGGACCTGACCGCACCTGGGCGAACCGCCTTGCAAACCTTCGAAAATCACCAGGTTGCCCTGAGCGACCTGGAGCGCAGCGCCCCACCCTTCGTGTACACCGACAACGACACGCGCACGCATTTCGTGCCATTGGCGGGAAAGGTCTATTCGGTGAGAAAAGCCGGGGAACGCTGGCGCCTGAGCCGTGACGAGCAGCACGGCCCTTATGTGCGAGCCAACGCCCAGGGCGAATGGACCCTGGACCTGGACCGCCATCACCCGCGCTACGGCAAAACCCTGAGCCGCTACGCGGGCAAAATGCAAACCTGGGCGGCGGAGCGCGACGCTATCAATATCGAGGCGGTGGGCATGCGCGAAATTGCCGCCCTGTCGAGCTGGAAGGCCCAGTGCATCGACGAAGCGCTCAACGTCGCGACCTATTACGCGGTGACCTGCAAACGCAACCTGCTGCACTTTGCGCCGCTGCGCGAACCCGACAGCCGGCTGGGACGGTTCTTCAGTGAGTTGTTCGGCGTGGTTACGCTGACCGGCGAGCAGGTGCAACGAATTGAGCGACGCGTCGACGAAGTGCTCGATGAGCTGATCAACCATACCCTGGTCGGCCCGGACTCCCAGCGCTTCGTCTGCGGCACCCATCGCTACAGCCCGCAAAACACTTTCGCCTTCGTGCTACCCGAGGACCGGGAACAGAAAATCTACCTGGTCGACCGCTTTTTCGATCCGCCGCTGGACATCTATCAGAATCGCCTCACGACACCCTTCAACATCTCTGCCCATGCCCGCGCCACCACGTTGATTCATGAGATCACCCACCTCAAGTCCTTGACTGAAGACCTGGCGTACCTGGACAGCATGCGGCCGTTCCACGACCTGATTAACCTCAACATCAGTGGCGCCAGGCGAATGCACACGGATCTGGCCGACTTGCGCGATACCGCGCTCTCCACACTCACCCCGGCCACCATGCTGTTCAGAACGTGGGACGAGTTCACCCAGCAATGGGAAGACTTTGGAGCCAGTCGTGGGACTTCGCCGCAAAAGGACAAGGTGTTGAGTACTACCGGGACGCGAACCCTGGACGATGCGCGGGCGGTGTTTATGAGTGACGCCAACAAGCGAATCGATACGATTTTGGCCAACGCCGATTCGGTGACTTACCTGATCAGCCAGCTCGGCAGGGAATTGGATGCGGGAGCCTGAACCGGCTCCCGGCGCGATACGTCAGTCTTTCTGGTCACGCAGGATATTGCCCGAGGCGCCGTCGATGCGCGCTTCATACACAGTGCCGTCGGACTTGCGCCCTTTGACTTCCCAGTAGCCGTTATCGTCGGCTTCGGCGGCATAGACTTCAACGTAGCCGGCCTTGGTCTTGGCCACTTCGATGGCCTTTTCGATAGTGATCCAGCCTGCGCCCGGCTTATCGGCCAGGGCGGCACCGGCACTGAGCAGCGCGGAGGTTGCACACAGGGCGACTAAGGTTTTCTTCAACATAACGGAACTCCATAGTGGGGATAACGGACGCGTGTCCTGAAATTTTTAGGTACTGGCAAATAAGAATAAGTTCCAATTGATGTGCAATCGCCATGATGGCTGTTCTCCCCATCGGCCCGCGGAGGTTAGAATGTGGGAAATCAGGACGCGTAAATGACCGAAAAGTCTGTTTCAGAAGCCGAATACGACACCATCACCGATGCCGCAGCGCACTGGTGCATGCGCATGCATGCAAGTGATTGCACACCGGCTGAACGTCAGGCTTTTCAACAATGGCATGACGCCCATCCCCTGCATGCCTTTGAATACGCCGCGATGCTGGAAATCTGGGACGTCGCCGATCACTTGCCACGCACCGCGCCCGCCGCGCCGGTATTGGCGTTCAAACCGCGCCCCCGCGTACGTCGTTATGCCGTGGCGGCGGCGCTATGCCTGGCGGCCCTGCCGCTGGCCGCGTTCACCGGGTGGCAGGCCGGGTGGCTGCCCAATTCCTATGAACGTTTCGAGGCGACCCAGGGCTTGCGTCAGGTGACCTTGAGCGATGGCAGCCAGGTAGAGCTGAACCTGGGCACCGAACTGGTCTATAGCAACTACAAGGATCAGCGCCGCGTCACGCTGAAGAAAGGCGAGGCGTTTTTCAGTGTCAGCCACGACAGCGCTCACCCGTTTGTGGTGCGCGCCGGTGAAGGCCAGGTGCGCGTGACGGGCACCCAATTCAATGTGTGGAAATACGGCGATCAGGTCCGCGTGATGCTGCTCGAAGGCTCGGTGCAGATCGCCAGCGATGCCACGCATGGCAGCGTGCCCCTGACTCCGGGCATGCAGGCCAGCTACCAGGCGGGCGATGCCACTCCGCGCGTGAGGCCGTTCAGCCCGAATGACAGCGCACTGGCCTGGCGCCAGGGCAAGCTGATCCTCGACAACCTGGCCTTGGTCGACGCGTTACCGCTGATCAACCGCTACTTGAGCAAACCGGTGATGCTGGCCGACGCCAGCACCGGGGCGATTCGAATCGGCGGCATCTACAACCTCACCGAGGTCAATAACCTCATCCCCTCGCTGCCCAAGGTACTGCCGGTCTATCTGACGCAGAACCAGGACGGCAACCCCGTTCTCAATTCCATCCCGCGTAAAAATCCTAAAGGCTGAGCCCGGCCCATTCATGCGGGCCTGTTCGCGCCCGCAGTGTCCATTTTTGAAACACCTGCCTGCCCTGAAGCCCGTGTACACCGTGGGTTCATGATTTTGTCATGCGCGGTGTTACGCCGGTGATACACAGGGGTGAATCGTTTGTGGCACAGCGGGCTACACGCGCTTGAAGGGCAGGTGTTTCAGCGCTGAGACACCGGCAGCGTCGACGCGCCGCCAGTTATTCACAAGCCATTGAATATTAAGACAATTCAAAAAGCGGCACGGCATCTGCTCTATCCCTCACAGCACTGTTTAGGGTCAGTGCTGAGAATAAGGATATGCCGCCGTGAACACACTCACACAACACTCGATGAAGGTACTGCTGACCAGCTGTGTACTCAGCCTCGGCATCAGTGCGCCAACCTTTGCCGGTGATGGTGTGATCGTGACGGGCCGCAACGTACAGGCACACATGTACGGTCGCGCCGCATTCGGTAAAGACCCCTACCCCACCACTGCCAATGCCAATCCCACCCAAGAAGTTCTTGGCGCCACCGGCGAGCTCAGTGACCTGGCTATCGGCGGTGTCAGCAGCGGTTCAAGTTTCGCCCGCGCCAGCCAGATCGATAGCACGTTGACCGGCGTGCATGCCACGCAGAACAGCATGTCGACCCTCGGCACCGGCGCCACCGCCGGGCATGGCAGCGGCAGCAGCATGGGTGGACAGATCAGTAACTCGATCCAACGCGGCATGGCCCCTCTGAATAACCTCGGCAACATGATGGGGGGCAAATAATGAACCGTAGCTTGCTCTTGCTCGCCCTGCTGGGGAGTGCCTCGGCCATGGCCGACAACAACGCTGTGATCAACAACAGCGGCAAAGACTACCGCGGCAACCTTTCGATCAACCAAGCGGCAGGCAATCAGCAGCAACAAGCCAACAACCGTGCCATCGCGCTCGGCGGCCAGGCCACCACGGTGAATATCCAACGGCTCGACGGTCAGGTCGATCCGTCTCTGAATGCCAAGGCCGCGATTCAGGGCGCTTCTTTTACCAATGGCAACGGCATGTTGGGCGTCAACCAAGCCGCTGGGGCCAATAACCAAACTGTTAACGCCGTGCGGATCAGCCTCAACCCTGGCCCGCAAAGCATCGACGACAGCGTCTTGTTGCAACAGAACACGACGCAATTAACCGACTCAGGGCTCACCCCCACCACTGGCAGCCGCCTGGTCGTTACCAGCGACCAGGCCTTCACAGGCAGCCGAGGAGTGATTCAGGTGAACCAGAGTGCCGGGGTGGGGAACCGAATGGCTAACACCCTGGGCATCACTATCAAGTAACGACTTGGTAGTACTCGCAAGACCGTACCAACACTTAACCAACTAATAGAAGCAAGGAGAAACACCATGAAACCTCAAATGGCTCTGAAACCTCTGGTTTTCGCTCTCGCCGCACTCATGGCTGCTGCTGCTCAAGCAGGTAGCTGGCACCCTGCGCCTCAGCCTACCGGCACTATTGCCGCTGCAGTAAGCGGCGAACAAAACAGCGTTGGCAACCGGTTCGACAACACTAAGACAGAAAACAACGCCTCCGCCGATGGTTCGGTCAACCGCAACACCGGTAACGTAGGCAACATCACGCAAGCCGGCGATGGTCAGGAGGCTCAGAACAGTGTCGCCATCGCCAGCGCCAGCGGCGATGCTGCCACCGTATTCGGTGGGACCGACGTGACTCAGAACAGCGTGCTGAACACATTCGTCACCAAAGGCACCCAGAACAACGCGTCTCTGGACGGCTCGGTTAACGGTAACTCCGGCAACGTGGGTAACATCGGTCAGGCCGGCCAGGCCAACCAAGCTGCAAACAGCGTGGCGATCGTCACTGCCGATGGCAAAAGCATCGTAGCCACCGCCAGCACCGTGCAAAACTCCCTTGGCAACAGCTACCTCAGCACCGCCGCAACCAGCCACGGCTATGGTCATGGCTATGGCGGCAAGCCTCAGTACGTGTCCAACAACGCCAGCCTGGACAGCTCGGTCAACGGCAACTCCGGCAACGTAGGCAATACCCTGCAAGCAGGTCAGGGCAACATGGCCGGCAACGCCCTGTCAATCAGCCAAGGTTGCACCACCTGCGCCAGCGGCGTGCGCTTCTGATCCAACGGGGCCTTGGCAACAAGGCCCTTTCCTATTCCAGTGTCCACCCGGCCTTCGATCATGCGCCTCGCGACCCTCACCCTGCTGATGCTCCTCACCGGCCCGACCTGGGCAGGCACCATGGCGATCTCCGCCATGCCTGGCGGTGCAGTGATCTACAAGAAGGTCGAGAGTATCCGCGAACGCCGGTTCGCCAACCTGGTGGAACAGAAAACCGATTTCAGCTGCGGCGCCGCCGCCCTCGCCACCATCCTGCGTCAGGGCTATTGGCTGGACGTCGACGAAGACCATGTGATCAAAGGCATGCTGATCAACGCCGATCAGGACCTGGTGCGCACCCAGGGCTTTTCCATGCTGGACATGAAGCGCTACCTGGAAAGCATCGGCATGCGGGCGCGGGGCTACAAGATCTCGCCGGAAACCCTGCTGACCGTAAAGATCCCGGTCGTGGTGCTGCTGGAAATCCGTGGTTACAAGCACTTCGTGGTGATGCAGCGTGCCGACAAAGACTGGGTCTACATCGGCGACCCGGTGCTGGGCCATAAGCGCTACACCCGCGACGACTTCGTCAAAGGCTGGAATGGCATCGTATTCGCCGTATTGGGTGAGGGTTACGACAAGACCAACGCCTTGCTCGCCCCTCCTACGCCCCTGACCGCCAAGAACCAGTTGAATGAGTTCAGGCCCGTGGGCGACGCCGAATTGATGGATTTCGGTTTTATCCAGAGCGACTTCTTTTAATAAGAAGCGCCATAAGGGGCCAGGATGCTCCAGGAGCAGAAGATGAACACTTCCCGTTGGCTGACGGTTTTGTGTCTGGCAGCCGCAATGCCCGCTTATGCTTCATCGGGTTTCAAACCGATCGAATTGAAAGACTCGGAAATGGCCGACCTGCGCGGTCGTTATGTAATGCCGGGGCGCATCATCAGCTTCGGTATCGTGATGAGCAGCACCTGGACCAATGCCATGGGCGACAGCATCACCGGCAAAGCCAGCATGCAGGTCGATAAAACCACGATCACCCCGCAATTTTATGTGCAGACCACCGGCTCGGCGGGCAGCGGCACCGGCCAGAGCACCGGTACCGGCAATGTCGTCGGCGGCGCCGGTCTGGGCAGCGGCCAGGGTGTGACGCAAAGCGTGCGCGCGGCCGGCGACGGCAACACCGCGTACAACAATGTCGGGATCACCGTGAGTCAGGACGGCCTGGCGCCGGCCAATCTCGCGCAATCGGGGCAAGTACTGGTGGCCGGCGGCACCGTGACCGGTGACAGCGCGGCCGGCAAAGTGAGCGTGTCGGCCAATAACGGCGGCCTGCAAATGGCGATCCAGGCCAACCATAACCAAGGCAACAGCCTGCAGCAGATTGGCGGTGGCACTGTGCTGCAAGGCACTGTCTTGACCGGCAATACCAACTTCGTCAACAACATCACTCAACTTAACGTCGTGATGGGCAATAACGGGCTGAACAACCCGGCGTTGAATTGCAACCTGGACCAACTCAAAGGCCTACGTACGCTCGGTTATTGAACTACGCTGACCCTCGACACTTACGCATTAAAAAAGGACGGCTTATTTCATGCATCGATCGTTATCGCTTCGTGCGGTGGTCTGTTTAAGTACGCTCTTGCCCGCATCCGTGTTGTATGCCGCGCCAGATGCCGATATCGAAACACTCAAGCAAGAACTCCTGGAACTCAAGCAACGTTACGAAGTGCAGCAAAAGGCCTTGGCGGTGCTGGAACAGCGAGTGCGTCAGGTCGAGGATCAACCGGCGACGCCGGCGCCCAAACGCCTGGCCAAATCCCCCGCCGACTTCCAGAAAGGCGGCACCACCGTGGCCGGCACTGGCGCCGCTGCGGCCTCCGGTGGCGCGGGCGGCGGCAGTTCCTATGGGCAGTCCCTCAAGGACGACTCGGCGCCTGCGCAAAGTGTCAGCAACCTTTATAACGAAGCCAGTGGCTTCTTCGGCAATGGCAAGTTCAGCTTCGAAACCGGCGTGACCTACGCCCGCTACGACGCGCGCCAACTGACCCTCAATGGGTTCCTGGCGCTGGACTCGATTTTCCTCGGCAATATCAACCTCGACCGCATCAAGTCGGACAACTGGACCCTGGACCTGACCGGCCGCTACAACCTCGACAACCGCTGGCAGTTCGACGTCAACGTGCCGGTGGTGTACCGCGAATCGACATACCAGTCAGCCGGTGCAGGCAACAACGGCACGGCAACATCGGAAGCATCGGTGACCCGCGACCCGACCATCGGCGACGTCAACTTCGGTGTGGCTTACAAGTTCCTCGACGAGACCCCCACCTTGCCGGATGCGGTGGTGTCGGTGCGGGTCAAGGCGCCGACGGGCAAGGAACCGTTCGGCATCAAGCTCATCAACCAACCCGGCAACGACAACTTGTTCGTACCTGAAAGCCTGCCCACCGGCAACGGGGTCTGGTCGATCACGCCGGGCATCTCCCTGGTCAAGACCTTCGATCCGGCCGTGCTGTTTGGCTCGTTGTCCTACACCCACAACTTCGAAGATTCGTTCGACGACATCAGCAGCGACGTCAACCAGAAGGTCGGCGGCAAGGTCAGCCTGGGTGACAGCTTCCAGGTCGGCATGGGCGTAGCGTTCGCGCTGAATGAGAAAATGAGTATGTCGTTTTCGGTGTCTGACCTGGTCCAGCGTAAAAGTCGCCTCAAACCCAATGGCGGGGACTGGCAATCGGTGGTCTCCAGCGATGCCAACGCCGGCTACTTCAACGTGGGCATGACCATTGCCGCCTCGGATAACCTGACGATCGTGCCGAACCTGGCGATCGGTATGACCGACGACGCGCCGGACTTCACCTTCAGCCTGAAATTCCCTTACTACTTCTAACCAGATGCACAAGGAAAAGCCCCGCAACGATAAGGGTCGTTGCGGGGCTTTTCGGTTTACCCGCCCTAGCGGATCTGGTGTTTGTGCAGCAACCGATAGAACGTAGGCCGGGACACGCCGAGCACACGGGCAGCGACACTCAAGTTGTCGCTATGACGGTTGAGCACATCGCACAGCGCCTGACGTTCGGCACGGTGCTTGTAGTCTTCGAGTGTAGCCAAGGGTGGCGCGATTGCCTGCTCGCTCTGCAATCCCAGATCAACGGCTTCGATCTGGCGCCCTTCGGCGAGCACTAGGCCACGGCGCACGCGGTTGGCCAACTCGCGCACATTGCCGGGCCACGGATGCTGCGCCATGGCCGCCAGGGCATCTTCGCTGAAACTGCGCGGGCGGCGTCCGGTTTCCTGGCTGTAGAAACGCGCAAAGTGGTTGGCCAACATCGCCACGTCACCATGGCGCTCGCGCAACGGCGCGGTGACCACCTGCAGCACATTGAGGCGGTAGTACAAATCCTCGCGGAAGGCGCCCTTGGCCACCGCCGCTTCAAGATTGACGTGGGTCGCCGCCAGCACACGTACATCCACCGGGATCGGCTGGCTGCCGCCGACGCGCTCGATGTGCTTCTCCTGCAAAAACCGCAGCAGGTTGGCCTGCAGCTCCATCGGCAGGTCGCCGATCTCATCGAGAAACAGCGTGCCGCCGTTTGCCGCTTCGATACGCCCGATCTTGCGCTGGTGCGCGCCGGTAAACGCACCTTTCTCATGGCCGAACAGTTCGGACTGGATCAGGTGTTCAGGGATGGCACCGCAGTTGATCGCCACGAAAGGCTTGGCATGGCGCTGGGACTGACGATGCAGGGTCTTGGCCACCAGCTCCTTGCCAGTGCCGCTGTCACCGCGAATCAAGACGGGGGACTCCGTCGGCGCCAGCTTGGATAATAGTTTGCGCAGTTCACGAATGGGCCGGCTATCGCCCAGCAGTTCGTGCCCCTCATCCACCGGTGTGTGGCCTTTACCGCGCAAGCGCGCCATGCCGAATGCGCGTCCCAGAGTGACCTGCACCCGCGAGACGTCAAACGGCAACGTATGGAAGTCGAAAAACCACTCGCAAACGAAGTCGCCGACATTCTGCAAGCGCAGTACATCCTGGCTGAGCACGGCAATCCATTCAGTGCCGCTGCGGCCGATCAGCTCCTTGACCGCTTCGGGCCTCTTCAGGTGTTCGGGCTGCAAGCGCAGCAGGCCGACATCGCAGGAGCGATCCCCCACGTCCTCCAGCGCACAGCTGTCCACTTCCCACCCCGCCGTACGCAGCCCGGGCAACAGCCCATGGCAGTCATCGCACGGATCGACCACAAGCAAACGGCGTTGGACGAGAGGCACACCCATGACTGATCCTTGGCGTCAAAAATCGTTAAAGTTATTTAGAAACAACCAGTTGTAACGACTGGTGCTAACCCTAGCAAGATATTGACGCGCGCCTTGTACCGTTTCGCTATAAGTCGGGGCAAAAAGCCATCTTCTTGCTTCAGCGATTAAAAAGTTGCCGACTGTTGAAACTTTCAATCAGCTTTCAAAACAGGCGCTTACATGACCTCAATCACGGAAAGTTGAAATTTGTTGCTCTAACATGTGACCCGCACCCCGCCATCGCGCATCAGTACAAGTAACTCGCCGCCTGGCTCGCCCAACCGACGGCACTCATTTGATTGGGCATTTAGAGAGAGACCCCAATGAACGCCCCGCTCCGCATCAACGAAGCTCTTTTGATCGCAGACCGTGCCTTCCAGCCCTTTCAGTGCGTGGCCTGGCACGATGGCAATGGCGCCCTCAGCCTCAGCGTCGTCGACCGCACCAACAACCGCATCGGCCGCAAGCAACTCTCGTCGAGTGCCTACACCGATCCCGCGCAATTGGAAAACCTGCTGTTGCAGGCGCGTGCCGAACTGGATAAAAGCGGCTATCAGTTGCAATCCTGGGCAATGCCTAAGTAAATAAATCGACGGCACAACTTTCGATCCGTACAAACCGTGATCGTAAGTTGTGCCGTCGAACTTAGCGTATTGCGTGTGACGGCAGAATAAACCGCTCGAAAGCTTCTGCGGCACCGTCTTCAATATTAGTGCCCGTAACCACATTGGCGCGACGTTTGACGGTTTCTTCCGCCTGGCCCATGGCAATCGCCAGCCCGGCCACCTCAAACATCGCCGGGTCATTGCCGCCATCACCGATGGCCGCAGTGTGCTCAAGCGCCACGCCCAGATGCTCGGCCAACGTTTTTAACGCCTCGCCTTTATTGGCCAACATGGCCGTCACATCCAGATAAACCGGCTGCGACCGCGAGACCTGCGCCAGCCCCTCGACCTTGGGGTGCAAACGTGCCTCCAGTTCAACCAGCAGTTGCGTGTTAAGGCTGGCAGCGACAATCTTGTCGACCCGATCCAGATAGGGCTCAAAACTCTCCACCACCTGCGGCCCATAGCCCAGCCCAGCGGTTTCCCGCGGTTCCATCGGGCCGGGCGAACCACGGCGCAGCCAATCGCCATCGGCAAACATCCAGACTTCCACCTCCGGCTCGGCCGAAAACAGCGCCAAGGCGATCAGCGCGGCTTCAGCAGGCAGGTGATGAGCTATCAAAACCCTGCCGTCCGGATGGATCAACGTACCGCCATTGAAGCCCGCCACCGGAACATCGATACCGAACGTTTCAATCAGGTGCAACATGGCCTTGGGCGGTCGCCCGCTGGCCAGGCTGAACAGCACACCGGCGTCACGCAAGGCACGAACCGCATCGGCCGTGCGTTGGCTGAGGCTGTGGTCAGGATGCAGCAACGTGCCATCCACGTCGCTGAGGATAAAACGGATGGGTTGGATCGCGGCATCACTCATCCGAGTGTGTGCCAGGTACGACCATCCCGGGCCAGCAGCGTGTCAGCCGCCGCCGGACCATCTTCACCTGCCTTGTAAGTCTGGATGCCATCATCTTCCTTCCACGCATCGAGGAATGGCTGCACCGCGCGCCAGCCGTTCTCGATGTTGTCGGCGCGCTGAAACAAGGTCTGGTCGCCGGTCATGCAGTCGTAGATCAGGGTTTCGTACCCCGTCGACGGTTGCATCTCGAAAAAGTCCTTGTAGGCGAAACCCAGTTGGATATTGGCCATATCCAGGGTCGGCCCAGGCTTTTTCGCCAACAGGTCGAACCACATGCCTTCATTCGGCTGGATCTGGATTTTCAGGTAGGTAGGCTTGAGTTCATCTACGTCGGTGTCGCGGAACTGCGCATAGGGGGCCGGCTTGAAGCAGATCACGATTTCGGTATCGCGCACACTCATGCGCTTGCCGGTGCGCAGGTAGAACGGCACGCCGACCCAGCGCCAGTTGTCGATCATCACCTTGAGCGCCACAAAGGTCTCGGTGCTGCTGTCCGGCGCGACGTTGGCCTCTTCGCGGTAACCCGGCAATGCCTTGCCGCCGATCTCGCCAGCGGTGTACTGGCCTCGTACCGAGTTGGCCCGTGCATCTTCCAGGGACCAGGGGCGCACCGCGCCAATCACCTTGGCCTTTTCCCCGCGCACCGCGTCGGCGCCGAATGCCGCTGGCGGCTCCATGGCGACCATGGCCAACAGCTGGAACAGGTGGTTGGGCACCATATCCCGCAACGTGCCGGTCTTTTCGAAGAAATTACCCCGCGTCTCCACGCCGACGGTTTCGGCGGCGGTGATTTGCACATGATCGATGTAGTGATTGTTCCAGAACGCTTCGAACAGCACGTTGGAGAAACGGCTGATCAGGATGTTCTGTACCGTTTCTTTGCCCAGGTAATGGTCGATGCGGTAGATCTGCTTCTCGCTCATCACCTTGAGCAGGCACGCGTTCAACGCTTCGGCGGTGGCCAGATCGGAACCGAACGGTTTTTCGATGACCACGCGACGGAAACCGTGGTCAGTTTCCGTCAACAAGCCCGCGCTGCCCAACCGCTGCACCACCTCGCTGAAAAAACGCGGCGCGGTGGCCAAGTAGAACACCGCATTGCCGGTGCCGCTCTCGGCGATTTTCTTGCCGATGTCGGTGTAGGTGCTGTCGTCGAGGAAGTCGCCCTCGACGTAGCTGATGCCTTTGGCCAACTGAGCCCACAACTGCGGGTCCAGCGCGTTCTCGGCATTGCCTTTGACCTTGCTCGCGGCTTCGGTGCGAATGAAATCTTCGAGTTTCTTGGCGAAGTCGGCATCGCTGATGGCGTTGTGGTCCACCCCGACGATGCGCAAGCCGTCGCCCATCAACCCGTCGCGACTGAGGTTGTACAGCGCCGGCATCAGCAGGCGCTTGACCAAGTCGCCATGGGCGCCAAACAGGAACAAAGTGGTAGGTGGAGCGGGTTCGGCCTTCAGTTTTTTGCCGTTAGCCGTCATTTTTTGGAAGTCTCCACGTGACCACCGAAGCCGAAGCGCATCGCCGACAGCATCTTGTCACCGTAAGTGCTCTGCTGGCGCGAGCGGAAACGGGCGAACAACGAGGTGGACAGCACCGGCACCGGCACGGCTTGTTCCATGGCCGCTTCGATGGTCCAGCGGCCTTCGCCACTGTCGGCCACGGAGCCGGAATAGCCGTCGAGTTTCGGGTCGGTGGCCAGGGCATCGGCGGTCAAGTCCAGCAACCACGACGACACCACGCTGCCACGGCGCCACACTTCGGCGATATCGGCCACATTCAGGTCGAAACGCTGATCTTCGGGCAAGTTCTCCGAGTTCTTGGTTTTGAGAATGTCGAAACCCTCGGCGAACGCCTGCATCATGCCGTATTCGATGCCGTTATGGATCATCTTGACGAAGTGCCCGGAACCGGCCGGCCCAGCGTGGATATAACCGTGTTCGGCGCGCGGGTCGGCGGCGGCGGAACGGTCCTTGGTGCGCGGGATGGTGCCCAGGCCTGGCGCCAGGCTGGCGAAAATCGGGTCCAGACGCTGCACGGTTTCGGTATCGCCGCCAATCATCATGCAATAGCCGCGTTCCAGGCCCCAGACACCGCCGGACGTGCCGACGTCGACATAGTGCAGACCTTTTTCCGCCAGGGCCTTGGCGCGGCGTACGTCATCCTTGTAGTTGGTGTTGCCGCCATCGATGATCACGTCGCCGCTGTCCAGCAGTTCACTGAGTTCTTGAATGGTGTTCTCGGTGGGGTCGCCCGCCGGCAACATGACCCACACGGCGCGAGGCTGCTGCAGCCCGGCGACCAGGGCTTTGAGATCGGCAACGCCAGTGGCGCCCTCTTCGCTCAAGCCTTTGACAAATGCTTCGTTACGGTCGTAAACAACGGTGGTATGCCCATTGAGCATCAGGCGCCGTGCAATATTCCCGCCCATGCGGCCTAGTCCGATAATCCCCAGTTGCATGTGCTGATGCTCCTAACTACTAAAAAATGTGTGACATAGTTTATAGCGCAATGAGGCTAATGAGGGTTAGTCCAGAGCGGATCCGTGTAGTTTCATGCCAAAAAAGATGCCATCGTTTCACCATCACCGCGGTAAAAGTCACACGACCACCAAAAATAAAAAAGTTCCATTGCTGTGAAAAAGAATTCAGAATTGCTTCCGACTGATGCCGAGAACCTCGACTCAAGCGTTCTGGCACACCGCGACACACCGGCTATTTGCGAGGCAAGCAATGAGCACAGCACAGATGACCCGCCCTCCCCAGACTCTCTACGTCAATATCCGTCGCGATGAGTTGCGTCAGTTGAAAGACGAGCGCGAACAATTGCAGCAGGAAGTCATGCGCCTGCGCTCGTACATCATCCAGGCTCAACTGGATCAGCCGGCCGGCGCGCAACCTGCACTCTGCTAAGCCCTGTCACCGCTTTGTAAGATAACCCCTACAAAAATCTCACAAAGTTTTCACACGCCCATCCCGATACTCCCGCCCCCAAAGGCCGCCCCTTAAAACCAGGGTGGCCGGTGTTGCGTGCAGCTCTGCGCGTCAACTGGAAAACTCTTGGGTTGGAGCGCCGGATGGCAACGTTCAAACGCAGCACTAAGTCTGCGAAAGGCTTTGATTGGGCTGGCCTTGGCTGGCTGTTCCTGTTTTTCTGGTACTTCTCGGGTATTACCCAACTGCTGATCCAACTCAGCGGCACCTCGGGTTTCAGCGGGTTTCGCCAAGCCTTTTTCATGAGCGCCCTGTGGCTCGCGCCGATGCTGGTCTTTCCACGCCAGACCCGTGTACTCGCCGCCGTGATCGGCGTGGTGCTGTGGGCCTGTTCCATGGCCAGTCTGGGATATTTCTTCGTTTATCAGCAGGAATTTTCCCAGAGCGTCATCTTTATCATGTTCGAGTCGAACATCTCCGAAGCCGGTGAATACCTCACCCAGTACTTCGCCTGGTGGATCGTACTGGCGTTCATTGCTCACACTGCCTTAGCCATCTTCCTATGGACCCGCGTGCGCCCGGTCTACCTGCCGCGCGGCCAGGCGTTGCTGGCGGCAACCGCGATCCTGGTGGCCATTGTCGGCTACCCGCTGGTCAAGCAGATTGCCCGTAGCGAGACCCTGGCCGACGGCATCGACCGCTTCGAAACCCGCATCGAGCCGGCCGTGCCTTGGCAGATGATCGTGGCCTACCGCCGTTACACCGAACAACTGGACAACATGCAGGGCATGCTGCACAGCGCCAGCCAGATCCCGCCGCTGACCAACCTCAAGGACGCCGCCGCCGGCCAGCCGTCGACACTGGTGCTGGTCATCGGCGAATCGACCAACCGCCAGCGCATGAGCCTGTACGGCTATCCACGCGCAACCACACCAGAGCTGGACAAGCTGCGCGACCAATTGGCCGTGTTCGACAATGTCATCACCCCACGCCCCTACACCATCGAGGCGTTGCAGCAGGTGCTGACCTTCGCCGACGAAGAAAACCCTGACCTGTACCTCAAGACGCCATCCATCGTCAGCATGATGAAACAGGCCGGCTACAAGACTTACTGGATCACCAACCAGCAGACCATGACCAAGCGCAACACCATGCTCACGACCTTTTCCGAACAGGCCGACGAGCAGGTGTACTTGAACAACAACCGCAACCAGAACGCCCGTCAGTACGACGGCGATGTATTAGCACCGTTTTCCAAGGCCCTGGCCGATCCGGCCGAGCGTAAGTTCATCGTGGTGCACCTGCTGGGCACGCACATGAGCTACCAGTACCGTTACCCGCCGAGCTTCGACAAGTTCACCGACCGTGAAGGTGTGCCTGCGGGCATCAGCGACGATCAGTTGCCGACCTACAACAGCTACGACAATGCGGTGCTGTACAACGACTTCGTGGTGTCGAGCCTGATCAAGGACTACGCCAAGACCGATCCCAACGGCTTCCTGCTGTACCTGTCGGACCATGGCGAAGACGTATTCGACTCCGCCGGCCACAGCACTTTGGGCCGTAATGAAGGCAAGCCGACGGCGCCGATGTACACCATTCCGTTCATGGCCTACGCCTCGCCGAAATGGCGCGAAAGCCACAGCTGGAATTTTGCCGGCGACCTGCAGCGGCCCTACAGCAGCTCACAGTTGATTCACACCTGGGCCGACCTGGCCGGGTTGAGCTCCACTGAGTTGGACCGCAGCAAAAGCCTGGTGAGTGACAGCTTCAAACCGCGCCCGCTGCTGATTGGCGACCCCTATCAGCGCCAGCAAAAGCCGCTGATCGACTTCAGCCTGATCAAACCGAAGAAAGCCGCCGCCACTGAAGTGGTGCTACAGGAAACACCGGCCTTGTAACAGAAAGATAACAATCATTCTCGTTTAAGCCTAAAGTTGCCCTGCTCCTTTCGTCTTTGAGCCATGGCCTTTTCATACCGAAAAGGCCGCAAAGACGACAAGGAGTCTTCCGCGATGATCGCGCCTTTCACCCGTTCCATGTCCTTTTCGCTCAGCGTGTTTGGTGTGTTGCTGAGTCCTGACTTGCTGGCTGAAACCGATAGCGACCCAACACCGCTGGAGTTGCAAGCCACCAGCATCACCGCGGATGGCCTCGGCGCCACCACCGAGCACACCGGGTCCTACACCACCGGCTCGATGAACACCGCCACGCGCCTGAACCTGTCCGTCAAGGACACTCCGCAGTCGATCTCGGTAATCACTCGCCAGCAGATGGACGACTTCAACCTCAATACCTTGACCGACGTGCTGCGCCAGACCACCGGCATCAACGTGCAGCACAACGACTCCGACCGAGTGGCCTACTCTTCCCGTGGCTATGGCATCAGCAATTTCCAGATCGACGGGATGCTCAATACGTTCGGCTATATGAAATCCGACGCCGACACCATCATCTACGACCGTATCGAAGTGGTGCGCGGTGCAACGGGCTTGACCACCGGTGCGGGCGATCCTTCGGCCACCGTGAACATGGTGCGCAAGCGCCCTACCGCCCAATGGCAGGCGAAAACCGGCGTCAGCGGTGCCAGCCATGACAATTACTACAGCTACCTGGACGTCGGCGGTCCGCTGGCGTTCGACGGTCGCCTACGCGGGCGCACGGTGCTGGCTTACCGCGACAGCCAGTCGTTCCGAGATAACTATGCGCTGCAGCGCTCGGTCGGCTACGGCATTCTTGAAGGTGACCTGTCAGACGATACCGTGTTGGCCGTGGGGTTCGATTACCAGGACAAGCAGGTTCAGGGCACCTCCTGGGGCACCGTGCCCTACTGGAACAGCCGGGGCGAAAAGGCCAGGCTGCCGCGCTCGACCAATATGGCGGCGCACTGGAGCTCCTGGCCGCTGACCGACAAAACCACCTTCGCGACCCTGGATCATCGCCTGGCAGGCGACTGGCACCTGAAAGCCGCCTATACCCATCGGCAGAGCGACACGGACGGCAAGGTGTACTACGGCGGCGCGGGGTTCCCCAACGACGACCGCAGCGGCATGAGCGCCTGGGCCAGCCACATGCGCGGCACTTCGAGAATGGAAGCCGTTGACCTGAACCTGGCCGGCAGTTATGCGCTGCTGGGGCGCGAACATGCACTGATGATGGGCTACGGCGAAGCGGCCCAGCGCGACGTGTCGCCGTTTATGCGCAGCCGCCTGGATGACAGCTACTACACCATTGAAGATTGGAAATACATGGGCGGCATCCCCAAGTTCACCGACACGGTCACCGACCTCAAGGGCGAACACAGCAGCAAACAGCAAAAGGCCGGTTACCTGGCCACGCGCCTGAGCCTGACCGAGCGCCTGCACGCCGTACTGGGCAGTCGCTACGGCAGTTGGGAGTTGGAAAGCGCGGCCCCGAGCTACGATGCCAACAACCAACTGACCGCCAACGACAAGACCCGCCAGACCCACAACGATATGTGGACGCCCTACGCCGGGCTGCTCTATGACTTGACGCCGGAGTACACCGTCTACGCGAGCTACACCGATATCTTCAAACCGCAAAGCCTGCGGGATGCCAACAAGAAATACCTGGAGCCAGTGGTGGGCAGTAACTATGAAGTCGGCCTCAAGGGCAGCGTGCTCAATGAGCGCGTGAACCTGGCCGCCGCGTATTTCTGGAGCACCCAGGATAACGTCGCGGAACGCGACTACTCGGTGGCGCCGAACCCGGCCACCGGCGAGGAGTACTATAAGTCCGGCGGCAAAGGCAACAAGGTCAACGGCTTCGAGCTGGAGGTTGCCGGCGAGATCATGCCGGACTGGAACCTTACGGCGGGTTACACCTACACCCACTCGGTGAACGGCGCGGGCACACGCAACAACACCGGCCAGCCCCTGAACCTGCTGAAGGTGTCCAGCGCTTATCGCCTGCCAGGCGCATGGCGCAAGCTTACCGTGGGCGGCGCGGTGAATTGGCAGAGCGACATTTACGATTTCGGTAATCGGCCCACGGGGGAACGGAATGCCGATGGCGAGCTGATCACTACCCGCGACAAGATCACGCAGCAGGCTTACACCTTGGTCAACCTGATGTCGCGCTACCAAGTCGACGAGCATCTATCGGCATCGTTGAACATCAACAATCTATTCGATCAAAAGTACTACGAGCGCGTCGGTTTCTATAACGGCGTGTACTGGGGCGACCCTCGCGCGGTTACCTTGGCCCTGGACTGGAAGCTTTAAGCTCGACGCCCGAAGTTAATAAAAAAGTTAACTTCGGGTGTGCCTCAGGTTAATTCCCACTTAATGACCCGCCCCCATAGTTGCCCCATCCATTCGATCAGGGAGCGAGCGAATACCGATCACACTTAATGGGAACACCACCATGAAACTTTCCACCCTGATGCTCGCCAGCCTGATGACGTTGACCTCCGCCGCCGCCTTTGCCGAGGGCGGTTCAGAGCGCTCGAAGGAGTTCTACAACAACTTCGCCTTTATTCAGGAACAGACTCACGGCCCTCTGCAACAACAAACCGCAGCTGCTGACGGTAGAGACTTGAAGAACACGCCTGTCGAACAATCCGGTATTGAACAGCAACCCAAGGGTTAATTTAATCGGGCGTTAATCCGCAGATCCCTTTGTCATTTCGCTCCTTTGGCAATGGTTAACTTGGCGCCATTCAATGGCGCCTTTTTTATTACAGCGGTTTATTCCAGAACAGCATGCGGCCATGGGCCGGATCAAACACCGCATCATCAAAGCCGAACTTGCGATAAGCCGCCTGCGCCACGGCATTGCCTTCAAGTACTTCCAGGGTGATCTTGCAGCAGCCACGCTGGCGGGCGATCTCCTCGACCTTCTGCAGCATTTTCTGACTCAACCCCAACCCGCGAAAACGCTCCATCACCGCCACATCATGCACATTAACCAACGGTCGGCAGGCAAACGTGGAGAACCCTTCAAAACAGTTGATCAACCCTGCAGGCTCGCCGCCGACAAATGCCAGCACGCTGAATGCATGGGGCCGCTTGGCCAGTTCCGCCGGCAGTTGCTCCAGCAAGTCAGCGGGCAGGCCATGGCCGCCACCCATGGGGTCTTCGGCGTAATGGTTGAGTAACGTGGCGATCGCCTCGGCATGCACGGGATTGGTGTAGCTGGCTTGCAGCACCAGGATGTCAGGGGTGTCCATTTCCGTCCTCGATAGCAACAACAAGGGAATCAGCTCCCTTTGAGAGGCACGATTGTACGCACGGCGTCAGCCGCAGATGAAGGAGATTAACTACAAATCCGCGCATGAAAGCGCGAAGGTTTTACCCATCAAAAGCGTCTGCCGGACGGTTTCGGTGGCTTTTCCTACGGGATCGCGCCGAAACGCTGTAGCTGCATTTCCCGTAAGCGGCTCAAAGTTCGACGGAACGGAAATTCCAGGTAGCCCTCGGTGTAAAGGCGCTCCAACGGGACGCGGGCTTCGATGAACAGCGGCACCTTGCGGTCGTAGCATTCATCCACCAGGGCGATGAAACGCCGCACGCTGTCATCGTGCACCGACAACGCCGGCAGTTCGCGATCACCGGCCAGCACGCGCTGGGCCGCATCTTCGGTGCCACGGGCAATCCGGCCAGGCCGCTTGCGGGCACTCAACTCAGGGACTTCGCCGAGTAGGATCGCGCGGTAGCGATCGCACAGCAGCATAAAGTCCATCGCCGCCAAGGGTTGTTCGCACAGATCGGCGTAACGGCACCACAGCACACGGTCGCTGGCGCGCACCGCGACGATGCGGCGATGCCCGACGTCAATCGGCCCACTGACCACCGCCTGCCCGTCGGCCAGACGCCCAAATACCTCGGCCAGCGCCTCCGGCTGGTTGACCCAGTAACGCTGCAGGCCGACGCCGGGGTGCAGACGGTGATCCTCTTCACCGTCCACCGCCACCACCTGCATATGCCGCTTGAGTGCGGCGATGCCCGGCAGGAAGCGCTCGCGGTTGAAACCCTCGGCATACAACTGATCGGGCGGCTGGTTGGAGGTGCAGACCATCACCACGCCAGCCTCGAACATGACCTGGAACAAACGGCCCAGGATGATCGCATCGCCGATATCGTTGACGAACAATTCATCGAAGCACAGTACTCGCACCTCACGACTCAGTTCATGCGCCAGAGCCTGCAACGGGTCGGGTGTGCCACTCAATTGGAACAGACGCTGATGCACCCAGCCCATAAAGTGATGAAAATGCTGGCGCCGCGCGGGGACACGCAGGCTTTGATAGAACTGGTCCATCAGCCAGGTTTTACCGCGCCCCACAGGGCCCCATAAGTAAACCCCGTTGATCGGCGCGCGGCCCTGATGCAGGGCCTGATGGCAGGCTTGCAGGGCATCGACCGCGCGGCGCTGGGCGGCGTCGGTCACAAAGCCCTGCTGGGTGATGGCGTGTTGGTAGGCCGCTAGAGGCGAGTCGAAAGTCATGCCCGCCAGTATGACCTACACGGAAATATCCAGGCGTGAAATCTTGCCCTGCTCATTCAAGCGAAAGGTGTAGCGCAACTCCAGCGGGCTGCCCGGAAAATTACCGGTTACCACGTTGCTGACCAGCACCTTACCCGTGCGATGCTGCACGTTGAGCACTTCGACCCGCGGCTGGTAGCGCTGGGCCGTGTCCTCCATCCAGCGCGCAATGGCGGCGGTGCCGACCTGATGCTGGCCTTCATCAAACACGTTGGCATCTTCGGCAAAACATTGGGCCACCACCGAGATGTCGCGGCTATTGGTCGCTTCGATATAGGTGGCGATGGCCGGGGCCAGTTCGGTAAGGGGCATGGCACAACTCCTGTCGGTTGATTTTGTAAGGCCATGCTAAGCCTGCGTTGTGTCAGTTTTTGTCAGGAGTGAAACGGCCGCTGTCATCCTGTTCCATCAGCTTGCGCCAGGCCCGCAACCAGTCACTGCGGCGGCCCGGATAGCGTTCGCCACGGGCCTCGGCGCTGGCCACGCGGTCGGTGCGAAAAGTGCGATAGGCGCCGCGTAACTCGCACCAGGCGACGATCACCCGCACCTCATTCAGAAAGCCCAGGGCCAGCGGCCAGATCAGGCGCTGGCTCTGGGTTTGACTGGCGTCCGCGTAATCGATGTGCAGCTTGCTCTGCTGGCTGATCGCCTCGCGGAACACATTGAGCGGCACGCGGTTCTCCGGATAGCCGAACCCCGGCGGGCCCGGCAACAGGGTCGGGTTACGCAAGGCTTCTTGAGCGGCAGGGTCCAGCACATCGGCGATTTTCGCCAAGGCGTTGGCGGCGGCGCGACTGAGCACGTCATCGCCACGCTGATCCACATAGCGCAAACCCAGCACGATCGCCTCGGTTTCCTCGGCGTTGAGCATCAAGGGCGGCAAGAACAGGCCGCTGCGCAACACGTACCCTACCCCGGCCTCGCCGAAAATCGGCGCGCCCAGTGCGGTCAACTCAGCGATGTCGCGGTACAGCGTGCGCTCGGACACCTCCAGCTGCGCCGCCAGCGCGGCCGCCGTGACAGGGCGCTTGCGCCCACGCAGAGCCTGCAGCAAGGTCAGTAAACGAGTGGTGCGGGACACGTTGATGGCTCAGGCGGGAAAAGATGCCGCAGTTTAGCACCTGCTACTGACAGAACTTGTCAGTAGCAGGTGCCTGCGGTTTGCTGAGGTGTTGCGGTGTTTTGATAGGGCTGCTTCGCAGCCCGGCGCGGGGCAAGCCCGCTCACCACAAAAAAAGCCTGCTCATCTCATTAAGGGGTGAGCGAACGGGGATGACAACGCGCCGGCCCCTTACGCCAGGCTCTTGCTGACCACTTCGTACACATCGCTGGACAACTCGCCGGACGCGAGGATGCGCTCCAGCTCGGTTTTCATCAGCGCCTGGCGCGCGCTGTCGTACTTGCGCCAGCGGGTCAGCGGTGCCAATTGGCGCGACGCGATTTGAGGGTTGAGGACGTTCAACTGGATCACCAGGTCCGCCAGGAAGCGGTAACCGGAACCGTCCGCGGCGTGGAAGTTGATCAGGTTCTGCCCGGCAAAGGCGCCGATCAGCGCACGCACCTTGTTCGGGTTTTTGATCGTGAACGCCGGGTGCTCCATCAACGCCTTGACCCGCGCCAGCCCGCCCGGCAGTGTGCTGCCCGCCTGCACGCTGAACCACTGGTCCATGACCAGCGGGTTGTCCTTGAAGTTCTCGGCGAACACCGCCAGCGCCTGGGCTTTTTCCGCCTCGAACGGCGAGTTGACCAGCACCGCCAACGCCGTCAGCCGCTCAGTCATGTTGTCGCAGGCGTCGAACTGTTCCAGGGTTGCCGCCAGCACTTCGGACTTGGCGCTGAGCATCAGGTAGGACAGCGCAATGTTCTGCAAGGCGCGTCGCGCAAAGTGTTCGGCCGAGGCCACATAAGGGGTCTGACGCGACAATTCGCGATTGGCCTGATAACGCAGCCACAGGGTGTCGAACAAGTGGTCGGCCAGTTGCTTGCGCGCAAATTCGCGGGCGGCATGGATGGCGTCCACGTCCGCCACATCGCTGATCTCGGTGAGATAGGCTTCGCTCGGCAACGAGAGCATTTCCGCGACCATGGCCTGGTCGAGGGTTTCGTCCGTCAGCACCGTGCGCAGCGCGTCAATCAGACGCTGATCCAACTGCAGCGGCTGACCGGCCTGATGCTGGCCGATCAGCTCCTGCAACACCTGCACCGACAGTTGCTGCCCGGCATCCCAACGGTTGAAGCCGTCGCTGTCGTGCTGCATCAGGAACATCAGTTGATCACGGCTGTAGGGGAAGCTCAGCTTCACCGGCGCCGAGAAGCCGCGCAGCAGCGATGGCAATGGCTGCTCTGGGATATCGACGAAGGTGAAGGTCTGCTCGGCTTGCGTCACCGACAGCACGCGGGAGGTGCCAGCGGCTGCGGCCTCGCCCGCCAGGCGCAACGGCAGGTCGGCGCCCTTGCCGTCCAGCAAGCCCAGTGCCACCGGGATCACGAAGGGCAGTTTTTCCATCTTGTCCGGAGTCGGCGGGCAGCTCTGGCGGAAGGTCAGGCTGTAGGTGTGGGCGGCGGCATCGTAGGACTCGCTCACCGCCAGGCGCGGCGTGCCGGCCTGGCTGTACCAGCGTTTGAACTGGCTGAGGTCCACGTTGTTGGCGTCTTCCATGGCCTTGATGAAGTCATCGCAGGTCACGGCTTGGCCGTCGTGGCGTTCGAAGTACAGGTCACTGCCTTTGCGGAAGCCTTCGGCCCCGAGCAAGGTGTGGATCATGCCGACTACTTCCGAACCCTTTTCATACACGGTCAGGGTGTAGAAGTTGGAAATCTCGATAAAGCTGTCCGGGCGCACGGCGTGGGCCATGGGGCCGGCGTCTTCGGCGAACTGGTGAGTGCGCAGGTAGGCCACATCCTGGATGCGCTTGACCGTGGCCGAGTTCATGTCGGCGGAGAAGCCCGAGTCACGGAACACCGTGAAACCTTCCTTGAGCGACAACTGGAACCAGTCGCGGCAGGTCACGCGGTTGCCCGACCAGTTGTGGAAGTACTCGTGGGCGACAATCGCTTCGACCCGCTGGTGCGCGGCGTCGGTGGCGGTCTCGGCGCGGGCCAGCACGGCGCTGGAGTTGAAGATATTGAGGCCCTTGTTCTCCATGGCGCCCATGTTGAAGTCATTGACCGCCACGATCATAAAGATGTCGAGGTCGTACTCGCGGCCGTAGGTTTCTTCGTCCCAGCGCATGGATTTTTTCAGGCTGGTCATGGCGTGCTGGCACTTGTCGATATTTTCCGGCTCGACGTAGATGCGCAGCGCCACTTCCCGCTGGGTCATGGTGGTGAAGCTGTCTTCGACGCACCACAGGTCGCCGGCCACCAGGGCGAACAGGTACGCGGGTTTCTTGAACGGATCTTCCCAGGTCGCCCAGTGACGGCCGTCTTCACCGGGGCCGCTGGCAATCGGGTTGCCGTTGGAGAGCAGCACCGGGTAGCTGTGCTGTTCGGCGATCACCGTGGTGGTGAACCGGCTCATCACGTCCGGGCGGTCGAGGTAGTAGGTGATCTTGCGAAAGCCTTCGGCTTCGCATTGGGTGCAGAACATGCCGCCGGATTTGTACAGGCCTTCCAACGCGGTATTGGTTTCCGGGTGGATGCGCACGCTGGTGTCGAGCGTGAAGCTGTCGTGGGTCGGGTGCAGGGTCAGGTGGCTGTCGGTCAGCTGGTAGTCAGCCTCGGTCAGTTCCTTGTCACCCAAATTGACGCTCAACAGCTCCAGGTGCTGGCCATCTAAAACCAGCGGCGGCAGGCCGGCGCCGCGCTCGGGATTGCGGCGCATCACCAACTGCGCGTGGACCAGGCTGTGGTCCTCGAACAACTCGAAGGTCAGGTGCGTCTCGTCGATCAGGTAGTCCGGCGCCTGATAGTCCTTGAGGTAGATCATCTTGGGTTGTTCGGTGCGCATGGTGGGCATCCTTCTACTGATGCACGGCGAGCTGGTAGGCCGTGTACTTGCGAATATTGATAACGCCGGTGTCGAAGATCAGGTATTGGCCTTTGATCCCCAGCAGCGTGCCTTCGGCAATCGGGTTCTTGTCCAGGTTGAAGCTGACAATCTTGGCCGGATACTGCTCGACCGGGTAGCGGATTTCGATCGGTTCGATGTCGGCAATGGTTTGGATGGCCTGTAGGCCAAAGCGTTCCTGCAACCCCTGCAAGCCCTCGGCACAGGCGGCGAACAGCTCGTCACGAACTTGCTTGAGGTTCACGCTGGCCGCGTCGCCCTTGAGCAATGCCCGCCAATTGGTCTTATCGGCCACCTGGCTGCGAAACAAGTCTTCGACAAAACCGGACTGCTGGCGCGTAGCCACGCGCATGATCGGTAACGCTTGACTGGCGCCCTGATCCAGCCAACGCGTCGGCAGCTGGGTGGCGCGGGTGATGCCGACCTTGATCCCGGAGGAATTGGCCAGGTACACCACGTGGTCGGTCATGCAGAACTGCTCGCCCCAGCTCGGATCACGGCAAGTGCCGGCGTCGTAATGGCAGCGCTCGGGGCTCATGATGCACAGGTCGCACTGGGCCAGTTTGGTCATGCACGGGTAGCAATAACCCTGGCTGAAACTGGTCTTGGTCTTGCGCCCGCAATGGCTGCAATGAATGGCACCGAGGTATTCCAGGCGCACGTGGGTGCCAATCAACGGGTTGACCGGCACTTCGGTATCGCCCAGACGAAACGCATATTGAACGGTCGGCTCACCGAGTTTCGCCGACATTTTGCTGACTGCACCGCGACCGATTTCAATCAATGGATCGCGTCCGACTTGAACAGGATATTCGGGACGGTGGTCGACTTCGACTGGCATTCCTGCGGGCCCATGTAGCCGGTGCGCTGGTCTTCCGGCAGGTTCTGGATTTCCCAGGCGATCATCGCCTGCAACGACAGTTCGCGCTGCTCGGCGGTGAGTTTGCGGCCGTCGGACCATTTACCGATTTCCACGGCGAGCTTGAGGCTCTGGTAGATGTCCGGGGTGATGTTTTCGATCATTTCAGCAAAAGAGGACATGGAGGCTCTTCCTTTAATTAATTGGCGTTTTACGGCGGCTGTAGAGCCCGCCCAGCAGGCCGGTGAAGCAACCGATCACAAGCCCACCCACATGGGCCGCGTTGGCGATTTCGCCGAAGCCGATCATCGAGACCAACCCCGACAGGCACAACACCAGCCACACCAGCATCATCGCCAGCACCCCACGGGGCAGGCGATAGGCCGGGTTGGGCGACAACAGTTGATAGATCCAGCAATGCCCGAGCAGGCCATACAACACGCCGGACAACCCGCCGAACAGGCCCGGGCCGCCGTAGGCGTATTGCGCGTAGTTGGAAACCAGGCTGAACAGCAGGGTCAGGCCAAGCAGGTTGATACTGCCCTGGCGCGCTTCGATGCGCCGGCCCAGTTCCCAGTACCACATGCCATTCATGGCCAGGTGCAGGATGCCGAAGTGCAACAGCATCGGCGTGACCAACCGCCACCACTGCCCCGACGCCAGGCTGTCGGCCAAAGGGGTGAACTGAATGTAGTCGCCCAGCACTCGGAACGGCAGAAAGCTCAGCCAGCTCATGGCCTGCAGGTTGTCGCCCAGCAGGGTCAACGCCCCCACCACCAGGCTCGCCAGCAGCACCAACGCGGTCACCGGGCTATGCCGCACTTGCTGGAGGAAACCGGGACGGGTCACGGGAGCATGTTCGGGAATGTCCAACTGCTGGTCTGGATCGCCGGCCGGGAAGCGTTGATACAACACGCGCACGTCATCGCTGATGCTTTCCGGCACCCACAACACTTGCTCACCGGCCTCTTCACTCACGCGATGGGGCACTTGCATGCGTTGCAGCAATTTGACGAAACCACCCAGGTCGACGCTCAGGGGCAAGCGTAATACGGCCACGGTACTCATAGGATCACCTCCGGCCGCTCGACATCGACCCACACGAACTTATGCGGGTCCAAGCGAGTTTCCTGGTCCAATCGATAGGCCACCAACTTGCCATACAGCACCGCGCTGTAATCCAGACAGGCCAAGTTGGGGCGAATCGGCGCCGGTTTGCCACTGCGCCAGTAGTGGCCGACGAACAGCAACGGCTCGTCGGCGCCATAGCGCAGCAGGGAGTTCTTTTCATGGGGCGATAACGGCGTGCGCGCCACCGGCTCGGGCAGCGCATCGGGTTGGAACACGATGTCGCCGTAGGTCTTGGGGTCGTCTTCCCAGAACTTGGTGCGGAAGAACGAGCGCGTCAGGCCGTCGCCGCCGGTCAGCGTCAGGCCGTCAGGCAGGCGCATATCGGTGCCGCGCAACAGGCGGTCAAAGGCATTGCAGGCAAAACTGCCAGGCACGGCGGCGGCCTGCAGGAAGTGCGGGTCGATACAGCCGTCCGGAAATGTGGCGCGCAGCGGCTGGATAAAGCTGTCGTCCCAGCACGCATGCACCACGCGGAAACGCCCGGCATCGACAAACAGCGGCATGTCGTAGAACCAGCCGAGGAAGTCGTGCCAGTCGGCCGGATGCTGCTCGAACTGGGTCAAGGTCTCGTGGATCAAGCGCTCATGCCGTGGGGTGTGCTCGCGCACGTACTGCTTGCCACTGCCAGGCGGCGCCGGTGTGGCCCAGCCCAGGGCATTGAACTCGTGATTGCCCATGATGCACAGCGCCTGGCCGGCTTCGGCCATGTCGTGGACGATATGCAGCGCTTCGCGGATGCGTGGGCCACGGTCGATGATATCGCCGAGGAACACCGCCATGCGCGACGGATGGCGCCAGGTGCCGGCCTGCTTGTGATAACCCATCTGGTCGAGCAAGTGCTCAAGGGTATGCGCGCATCCGTGCACGTCTCCAATCAGGTCGTAGCTACGCGCGGGATCGAGCATCAGTCGCCTCCACCCCCCAAGCGGCTGCCCCAGCCCAACTTGGTACGGCACACTTCGTAGTAGTG
>Ga0302347_1000167_pt1 | contig 126588 bp, 115 predicted proteins | sample PhyWR1_FD_202178 | JGI IMG/M metagenome (GOLD analysis project Ga0302347, IMG submission 202178) | Leaf surface microbial communities from wheat plants in UC Gill Tract Community Farm, Albany, California, United States - DLSL W.R1 (v2)... | ecosystem: Host-associated > Plants > Phyllosphere >... | reverse complement strand
CCCGAGCATGCTCGACGAGACCAGCGAAGTGCTTAACAGCTTCGGCCTGAAAGTTTCGCCACGCATGCGTGAGCCGGGTGATTACCTGATCGAGCGTGCTTTCGTCGAGAAGTAACAAACGCAGATCGATACAAATGTGGGAGCGGGCTTGCCCGCGATTGTGGAGTGCCAGCCACCGCATGGGTGACTGACAGGCTGTAATCGCGAGCAAGCCCGCTCCCACATTGCGTTTCAGGTCACGGCTTGGGAATCACCTCAAGCACACGGATCAAACCAGGCTCGGGGTAATGCCAGCGTACATCCAGATCCCAGAACTGCGCGCCGTATTCTCGTTCGGCTGTGGGCGTCTGGTAAGCAGGGCGTGGATCTTGCGCCAGGCATTGCTCGATCAGCTCCACCAGCGGCTCCTGAAGGCGCAGGGCTTCCCTGTGGGCCTGTTGCAGGGCGCTGTCGGCCCATTGCACGGGGATCAATACCGGTGCGGCGCTGGCCATGCCATTGCTGGCATCGCTGATGATATCGGCGTAGGGCACATAGGGTTTGATATCCAGAATCGGCGTGCCGTCGAGCAGGTCGATGCCGGAAATCCACAGGCGATTGGCTTCTACCTTGTCCAGCTTGACCACTGACTGGCCGATGCCGTTCGGGCGATGGGTGGCGCGGGTGGCAAACACGCCCATCGACTTGTTGCCGCCCAGGCGTGGCGGGCGCACCTTGAGGCGAGGCTTGTCTTCAAGTGCCTGATGAAACACAAACAGCAACCAGACATGGCTGACCTGCTCCAGGCCCTGCACCGCATCGCCCTGGTCAAAGGGTGCGACCAGTTCCAGTACGCCACGGGCGGCCGGTGCCAGTTGTGGCTGGCGCGGGATGGCGAACTTCTCCTTGAAGCAGGAGCGCACAAAGCCGATGGGGGAGACGGTGTAGGGCATGGGAGATATCGGGCTGGTGGGTCAGAACAGGCTCTTGTGGGAGCGGGCTTGCTCGCGATTCAGACGGCTCGGTCAATCTGAATCACTGCGGTGCTGCTATCGCGAGCAAGCCCGCTCCCACAGGAGGTGTGTTTTCAGTCGCGAACGCGCAGGGTCAGGCCCTTGAGGAAGTTGCGCAGCAACTGGTCGCCACAGGTGCGGTAGTTGGTGTGGCCGAACTTGCGGAACAGGGCGCTCAGCTCGGGCTTGGACACCGGGAAGCCCGCAGCCTTGAGGATGGCGTGCATGTCGTCTTCCTTCAGTTCGAAGGCCACACGCAGTTTTTTCAGAATGATGTTGTTGGTCACCGGCAGCTCGACCGGCATTGGCGCACGGCTTTCGTCCTTGCCGCGCTTGAAGATCACCAGGCCATCCAGGAAGTGCGCCATCACGTCGTCAGGGCAACGTACAAAACCTTCTTCTTCGTCTTTTTTCAGGTAGGTCAGTACATCTTCCTTGGTAACTTCCAGGCCACCAAGCTTGATGATTTCGACAACCTTGTTGTCGCTGATGTCGAGCATGTAGCGCACGCTGCGCAGTACGTCGTTATGAATCATTTGGGTAATCCTGATATTCAGCAGTGAGCACCGCAGGCATTGCTGCGGTGTCGAAATGTTCGGGGTAGGGCTGTAAGTCGTTAGAACTTTTCTTTGGCGCTCATATAGCGCCATTGGCCTACGGGCAATTTGCCCATCGACACGCCGCCGATACGAATCCGGCGCATGGAAATCACGGTCAGGCCTACCGCCTGGCAGAACAGGGCAATCACACCTGGTTGCGGATTTTTCATCGCAAAACGCAGGCGGTTTTCACTCTGCCAGCTGGCCTTGACCGCAGGCAGCTCGCGACCCTTGTAGGTCATGCCGTGGTTGAGACGGTTCAGACCGTGGGGGGCCATTTCGCCAGAGACCTCGACCACGTATTCCTGCTCGATCTTGCTGGCATCGGCCGTCAGCTTGCGCACGATCTTCCAGTCCTGGGTAAACACCAGCAGGCCGCTGGCGTTGGCTTGCAGCTCATTGCCAACGCTCAGGCGCAGGAAGTGGCCCTTGAGCGGGCGCTTGCCGAAGCGGTGTTCTTCGCTCAGGGTGTCCGGGCCGATCAACGCCATGGCGCTGTCGGTATCCAGGCCTGCCGGGGCGTTGAGCAAAATGGTCACAGGCTCGGGCGCGGTGGCCTTGGCTTCAGGGTCCAGCTCGACTTTCTGGTTGTCGACCTTGAACTGTGGCTCGTCGATGACTTCGCCATCTACCGTGACCCAGCCACCTTCAATGAACAGTTCGGCCTCACGGCGGGAGCAGCCGACGAGTTCGATGAGGCGTTTGGAGAGACGTATCGGTTCAGACATGACAGGGGCCGTAAAGGAATTGGGCGGCTATTGTACCCGCCTGGCGCCGGTTAAGCCCGGCAACATTTGCCTTATGCACGTGCTGGGCGTTTATACCGCAGGTGCAGCAGGGGATAGGGCTGGCCCATGCCGTCTTTTTCGCAGCGCCCGATCACCTCAAACCCCTGTTTGAGGTAAAAGCCGATGGCTTGCGAGTTTTGCTCATTGACGTCGAGGCGTTCAGCATTCAGTTCATTGATGGCGAACATTAACAGGCATTTGCCGATGCCTTGCCCCCGGTAATCCGGGTGAACAAACAGCATTTCAACCTTGCCGGCCGCGACTCCGGCAAAGCCGGTAATGCGTTTGCTGACCGGGTCCTTGCAGCAGATCAGCATGACGGCGTCCAGATATTGGTCTTTGACCAGGCCGCGCAGAAGTTGAATATAGCTGTCAGGTAAAAAATCATGGGTGGCACGAACAGATGCTTCCCATACGTCGGTTAGTTCGGCGAAGTCCGTAAGACGTGGGGTATGAATGACCCATTGTTGTTGCATCGAGCGTGTCTCCTGACACAGGTGTGGAAGGCAATGGGTTTACGATAGCCGTAAAAAAAGCCCTGGCGCGAGAGCGGCAGGGCTTTTTGCGAGGCAGTCGCGAATTAGATCACTTCAGCCCACAGGTCATATTCGTCGGCGTCGGTGACGCGGCACATGATCTTGTCACCCGGCTTGATATCTTTTTCGGTCGCAATAAATACGTTGCCGTCGATTTCCGGAGCATCGAAGAAGCAGCGGCCTACAGCGCCTTGCTCGTCGACTTCATCGATCAGGACTTCGATTTCCTTGCCGATCTTCATCTGCAGGCGTGCTGCGCTGATGGCCTGTTGATGGGCCATAAAGCGATCCCAGCGATCCTGTTTGACGTCATCCGGCACGATGGCCGCGTCCAGCAGGTTGGCAGGTGCGCCTTCTACCGGCGAGTACTGGAAGCAACCCACGCGATCCAGTTGAGCTTCGGTCAGCCAGTCGAGCAGGTACTGGAAGTCTTCTTCGGTTTCACCCGGGAAGCCGACGATAAAGGTCGAACGGATGATCAGTTCCGGGCAGATTTCACGCCAGTTCTTGATCCGGGCCAGGGTCTTGTCTTCAAACGCCGGGCGTTTCATGGCCTTGAGCACTTTCGGGCTGGCGTGCTGGAACGGGATGTCCAGATACGGCAGGATTTTGCCGGCGGCCATCAGCGGGATCAGTTCGTCAACGTGCGGGTACGGGTAAACGTAGTGCAGACGCACCCATACGCCCAGCGAGCTCAAGGCTTCGCACAGCTCGGTCATGCGCGTCTTGACCGGAGCACCGTTCCAGAAGCCGGTGCGGTATTTGACGTCAACGCCGTAGGCGCTGGTGTCCTGGGAAATCACCAGCAGCTCTTTGACGCCGGCCTTGACCAGGCGCTGGGCTTCGTCGAGCACGTCACCCACCGGGCGGCTGACCAGCTTGCCGCGCATCGACGGGATGATGCAGAAGCTGCAGCTGTGGTTGCAGCCTTCGGAAATCTTCAGGTAGGCGTAGTGACGTGGCGTCAGCTTGATGCCCTGTGGCGGCACCAGGTCGATCAGCGGGTTGTGATCCTGGCGCGGCGGCACCACCTGGTGCACGGCGTTGACTACCTGCTCGTACTGTTGCGGGCCGGTCACGGCCAGTACGCTTGGGTGCACGTCGCGGATATTGCCTTCTTCGACACCCATGCAGCCGGTCACGATGACCTTGCCGTTTTCCTTGATGGCTTCGCCGATCACTTCCAGGGATTCGGCCTTGGCGCTGTCGATAAAGCCGCAGGTGTTGACCACCACGACGTCGGCGTCCTGATAGGTTGAGACGACGTCATAGCCTTCCATGCGCAGTTGCGTAAGGATGCGCTCGGAGTCGACCAGTGCTTTCGGGCAACCCAGGGAAACAAAGCCAACCTTTGGGTTGGCTGGCTTGGTGGTAACGGTGGACATGGCGAACCTCGGTATGTAGTGACGTTACATGCCCGTAAAGGCTGCACGACGAACGGGCGCTTATTGCGCCTCTGATCAAAAAAAGTGCGCAATTTTAGCTATGGTCAACGCACTTGACCAGCGTTATACGGGGATTTGCGACGAGTGCTGCGCTATGCTGCGCGCCGTTGCGAAAGCAGGGTTTTTAACTAACGTGATTTTGTAGGCAGGAGCCGTAGCTAACACTCGGGAAATCAGCGCATGCTGCTGATCAAATGTAGCGCAAGCCATTAAGAAACGCGGTCAATGGTCGTAGGAGTGGTTGATGGGGCAGGCAAGCAGTCAGGCGGCAGAAGACGGTCACTCGAAGGCCAAGCCTATCGGGATGCTGGTTGCAGCGGTCGGAGTGGTGTACGGCGATATTGGTACCAGCCCGTTGTACACCCTCAAAGAGGTGTTTTCCGGCGGCTATGGTGTGCAGGTCAACCATGACGGTGTCTTCGGTATTTTGGCGCTGATCCTTTGGTCGCTGATCTGGGTGGTCTCGATCAAGTACGTGCTGTTTATCCTGCGCGCCGACAACGAAGGGGAGGGTGGCATCATGGCCCTGACCGCACTGGCCAGGCGTGCGGCGTCGCCTTATCCGAAGTTGCGTTCGGTGCTGGTGATCCTGGGGTTGATCGGTGCGGCACTGTTTTACGGCGATAGCATGATTACCCCGGCGATCTCGGTGCTATCCGCCGTAGAAGGGCTTGAGCTGGCATTCGACGGCCTGGAGCATTGGGTCGTGCCGCTGGCCTTGATTGTGCTGGTGCTGCTGTTTTTGATTCAGCGCCATGGCACGGCCAGTATCGGCAAGCTGTTCGGGCCAGTCATGGTGGTGTGGTTTGTGGTGCTGGGCGGCCTGGGGATCCACGGTATCGTTCAGCACCCTGAAGTGCTCAATGCGCTGAACCCGCTATGGGGCGTGCGGTTCTTTGTTTCTCACCCTGGCATGGGCGTTGCCATTCTGGGTGCCGTGGTGCTGGCGCTGACCGGCGCCGAGGCACTGTATGCCGATATGGGCCACTTTGGTCGCAAGCCGATTGCCCGGGCCTGGTTCATCCTGGTGTTGCCCGCGCTGGTGCTCAACTACTTTGGCCAGGGCGCCTTGCTGCTGGAAAATCCTGAGGCGGCGCGCAACCCGTTCTATCTGCTGGCGCCGGCCTGGGCGTTGATACCTTTGGTCGGGCTGGCCACGCTGGCGACGGTGATTGCCTCCCAGGCCGTGATTTCCGGAGCCTTCTCCCTGACCCATCAGGCAATTCAGCTGGGTTATATCCCGCGCATGCATATCCAGCACACCTCAAGCGCCGAACAGGGCCAGATCTACATTGGCGCGGTGAACTGGTCGCTGATGGTCGGGGTGATTTTGCTGGTGCTGGGCTTTGAGTCTTCGGGTGCCCTGGCTTCGGCTTATGGGGTGGCGGTCACAGGGACCATGCTGATTACCAGTATTCTGGTGTCGGCAGTGATGTTGCTGTTGTGGAAGTGGCCACCTGTTCTGGCCGTGCCCGTGTTGATCGGCTTTTTGCTGGTGGACGGTCTGTTCTTTATTGCCAACGTGCCGAAAATCTTCCAGGGCGGGGCGTTTCCGGTGCTGGCGGGCATAGTGCTGTTTGTCCTGATGACCACCTGGCGCCGCGGCAAGCAACTACTGGTGGATCGTCTTGACGAAAGCGCGCTGCCACTGCCGCTGTTTATCAGCAGCATCCGGGTACAGCCGCCGCATCGGGTGAAGGGGACGGCGGTGTTTCTGACTGCGCGTCCGGATGCCGTACCTCATGCGCTGTTGCACAACTTGCTGCACAACCAGGTGCTGCACGAGCAGGTGGTATTGCTCACGGTGGTCAATGAAGACTCGCCGCGAGTGCCCGCTTCGCGACGGTTCGAGGTGGACGCCTATGGTGACGGGTTCTTCCGGGTGATCCTGCACTTTGGCTTTATGGATGAACCGGATGTGCCTGAGGCGCTGAAGCTGTGCCATCTTGATGAACTGGATTTCAGCCCGATGCGCACCACTTACTTCCTTAGCCGTGAGACAGTGATTACCTCCAAACTGGTGGGTATGGCGCGTTGGCGTGAAGCCTTGTTCGCCTTTATGCTCAAGAATGCCAACAGCAACCTGCGCTTCTTCAAGCTGCCGGTTAACCGGGTGATTGAGCTGGGGACGCAGGTCGAGATGTAAACCCGTCCAGGCGCAATAAAAAAGCCCCGGCTCGCGAGAGTCGGGGCTTTTTTGGTTAAGCCCGGGCCTGTAACTGTGGGAGCGGGCAAGCCCGCTCCCACAAAGGCTGACTTATTGGGCCGTCGCCTGATGTTTCTTGATCAGGTCCACCAGGCGCTGGGCCAGGGCCGGGTAATTCTCGTCGAAGTGATGGCCGCCGGGCAGCTTTAGGCTTTCGCCGACCGCGGTCTTGGCAGTGCAGCCGCTTTCATCGACTTCTTCTGCGCCATAGATGCACACCACTTTACTGGCTGGCAGCTTGGACATTTCTTCGCCGGTATCCGCTTCTGCGCCAGCCTTGCCCAGCCAGCCATCGACATGGATCTCAAAACTGCCGCTGCGGGCAAAGGCCAGCAGCATGATCGAGTCGACACGCTTTTGCTCCGCTTCAGGCAGGCGGTTGTAGGTGGCCGGCAAAACATCTGCACCAAACGAATAGCCCACCAGTACAAAGCGCTGGGTGCCCCATTTTTGCCGGTAGTGCTGCATCAGCTCGGTGAGGTCGGTGGCGCTTTGCTCGGGGGTCTTGTGCTGCCAGTAGTAGCGCAGCATGTCGATGCCCACCACCGGGTAGCCGATCTTGGCCATCTCGCCCGCCACGTCACGGTCCAGATCCCGCCAGCCTCCATCACCGGAGAGGAACAGGGTCACGGTGCTGTTTTGCTGGCCGGCAGGTACTTCGACCACCGGCATGCTCAGCCCGCCGTTTTCATCGCCCACCAGGATTTTGCGCAGCTCGTTGCTCAGGACTTGTGGGTAGTGAATGTCGTAGTCGCTGATGCTGGTCTGCGCATTCGGTTGATCGCGTACAAAAGCCGCGCTCGGGTCATCAGGGTTGTCGTTCCAGGCCACCAGCCAGTTACCGTGGGTGGCAGTTTTCGGAACGGGCAGTGTGCAGCCGGGTTCTTCCAGCTTGAAACCCACCGATACGGCTTGCGCCTTGTCGTTGGTTTGCGCGGCCAGCCAGCGCCAGGCCAGAGTGGCCCCAGGGCCTATGCCGCTGACCAGGGTTGCAGGCCCCTTGAGCTGCTGTAGCGCGGTTTGCAGTGCTTGCTGTTGCAGGGTGCAGTCGTCCTTGGGCAGGATCACTTGCACCAGTTGCGCCTTGCCTGCGCGGCTGAGGGCCATGAGTTGCTTGTCGTTCAGGGCTTCTTCGGCCGGAGTGGCAATCACCACCCGGGCCTGGGCTCTCTGTCCGGGTGTGACCCTGGTCAGGGTCGAGCCATCGCTCTGGCCCAGGTGTTCAATCGTCGGTTCCGGAGCCGGGCGATTCCACCACCAATAGCCGCCTGCTGCCAGGGCGACCAGAACTATCAAGGCAAGCAACAAAAACCGCCAGGAACGATGTTTCATTAACGTTTCACCAATCCAGTCAAGCCGCCTGCAATCAGGGCGGCGGTATCAGCCAGTGCCACCAGCGGATCAAGTCCGGCGGGTACGGCCATATAACGAGGTTCCCAGTCGGGCTGGAATTTGTCTTTAAAGCGACGCAAACCCTGGAAGTTGTACAGGTGCTCGCCGCGCTGGAACAGCATCGAACCCAAACGTTGGGTCAAGGGTGCGCCGCGACGCGGTTGCAGGCCGGACAGAGGTACCATTCCCAGGCTGAAACGGGCGTATCCATGCTTTTTATAATGCTGAATCAGGCCGACCATCATGAATTCCATGGTCAGTTTCGGCGCGTCCGGGTGGGCACGCATCAGGTCGAGGCTCGACAGCTCATGGCTGTGGGTCTCAAGCAGGTTGGCAAAGGCCACCGGCTTGCCTTCAAAGCGAATGATCGCGATGCGAAAGTGCTTGATGTAGTCCTCGCTGAAGCGCCCGAGTGAGAAGCCTTTTTCCCGCACATTCTTGCCGGTGAGCCAGGCGTCGGAAATGACCTTGAGCTCATCCATTGGTGCCTCACCCGGTTCGTGGATTTCCAGTGACAGGCCGTCACGGGTGCCACGGTTCCAGGTGTAGCGCAGGTCCTTCATCTCTTTGCCCTTGGCTTCGAGATCAAAGCGGTGCAAGTCGACCCGGGCTTCTTCACCGAGCTTGATCGCGGTCAGGCCGATGTCCATATAGAACGGCAGGTTCTCGGCGCGTACCTGATAGAACACGGGGCGGGCATGGACGGTGTCGCACAGGTCGCGAAACTGCCAGATCAACTCGGCACGTTGCTGGGGCGGTCCGATCGGGTCGTACAGCGCCACCAGGCTGCGCCCGCGGCGAGCGTACATCAGGAAGGCGTTGTCGTCGGGGTGGAACAGCAAGGCCTTGTCGCCGGTCAGTGCGAGGCCGCCGTCGGGCTGGTCGGAGGCAAGGATGATCTTGCCGGCCTTTTCCAGTTCGGTGGCATCGGGCAGGTGGATCACCGGGCGGGCGGTGCGCAGCAACCAGGTCAGGGATACGACCACCAGCAGTACCGCGGCACCCAGCAGCGAGCGCAGGCCCCGTGGTGCGTCCGAGTCAAGGGTGAACTGCCACCACAGTTGATGGCTATAAGGAACGTCCTGATAGGCGAACAACAGCAACCAGATCGAGGCGCCCAGTACGCAGACACTGGCCACCAGATATAGCGGTGAAAAGGGCAGTTCGGTCAGGCGGCTCGGGCGGTAGAAAGAGCGGCGGAACAGGCCCAGCAGGCTGGCGGTGAGAACCAGGATAGTGGCTTCCTCCCAGTCGAAGCCTTTCAGCAGGGACAGCACGGCGCCGACCAGCAACAGGATAGTGGTCAGCATCCAGGCGGCGGACAGGCGGCGGCGCAAGCCCTGGGCCAAAAGCAGGCAGAGCACGCCGATCAGGCTGGCGCCAAAGTGCGAAGCGTCGACCAGGCGATGGGGGATCAGAAAACCGATGTGTTCGAGGCGCGTGTCGATTTCCGGTGTGGCACCGGAGAACAGCAAAACCACGCCGGACATGAATACCAGCACGGCCAGTACCGGAGCGGCCAGGCCTGACGCAACCCGCAGGCTTTGGCGGGTGTGAATCAGGCGCTGAGCTTCGGTCATCAGCAGCATCAGGCAGGCAATCAGCAGCGGCAGAATCACATAGATCATGCGATACAGCAGCAGGGCTGCCGCCAATGGTGCGGCGCCGAGCTTGTCGGCGAAGGCTGCCAGCAAGATTGCCTCAAACACCCCGACACCGCCGGGGACGTGGCTGAGCACGCCGGCCGCCAGGGCCAGCAGGTAAACCAGCATAAATGCGCCGAAGGGCGGTGCTTCAGGCAACAGCAGATAGAGCACCGTGGCGGCGGCCGCGACGTCCAGAGCGGTAATGACCAGTTGCAGCAAGGTCAGGCGCGCACTTGGCAGGCGCAATGTGCGGCGGCCGGCCTTGACCAGCAGGTTGTCCGGGATCGGCTGCTCGGGCAGGCGTCGGCGGTAGATTCCTATTGCCAGCAAGGCAAACAGGGCCAGCACCGCAAAAGCGATAGCACCCAATATCCAGGCCGGGATATGCAGGGCGGCGGAGGCTGCGGGCAAATTGCTCAATGTGGCCAGTGCCGCCAGCGGTGGCAGGGCGCAGCCCAGCGATAGGCTGGCAAACAGAGTCATATGGGCGACTTCTGACGCCCCCGCGCCATACCGGGCATAAAGGCGATACCGCACAGAGCCGCCGGACAGCAGCGACAGGCCGATGGCATTGCCAATGGCAAAGGCGGTAAAACCGCCCAGTGCCAGGGTTTTGGGTGGCAGTTTTACCCCCGCATAGCGGCTGGCTGACCACTCATAACCGAGCAGGATGATAAAACCCGCGGCAGTCGCAGCCACGGCACCGAAGAGGGCGGGCTTGGGAACTTCGAGGATCGAGTCATGCAGGGCGTACAGGTCAAGTTCGCTTAACAGATGGCGACACGCAATCAGTGCTATTGCAAATAACAGCAGCGTGAGCGCGAGCCCAATGGGCTGGCGATACTTGCTCAGCAAATCCAGCCAGCGCAAACGGGTCGCGGCTATGGGGTGGGCTGCTGTAACGGCTTCTTTGGGTTCTGGCGAGTTATCGGGCATCAATCACCTCGTGGATCGTGCGCGATAGGATGGAGGCATAGGCTCAAGTTACCAATCCTTTTGGTCAAAATATTTCTAAATGTGTTCAGCCGTTTGCCTGAGGTTCAGGATTGGTCTGAGAAAAAAGGGTAATTGTTGGCGGACAGCATAGATGAACGGACTTTCAGAAATATGACGTTTAATGTCAATAAACGCTTGCCCCTGACTTTTCGAGCGCGCACAAAAAAGGCCACTCTTTCGAGTAGCCTTTTTTGATGTTTGGTTGCGGGAGCCGGATTTGAACCGACGACCTTCGGGTTATGAGCCCGACGAGCTACCAGACTGCTCCATCCCGCGTCTGTGTGGTGGATTCTACAGCGAATCGTTAAGGTGTCAACCCTTAAATCACGTAACCGCTTGAAATACCCGGTTTTAATCCATTCTCTGCATTTGGCAGGAGGAGGGCAAAAACACCCGGGCACAAAAAAGGCCACTCTTTCGAGCAGCCTTTTAATGTTTGGTTGCGGGAGCCGGATTTGAACCGACGACCTTCGGGTTATGAGCCCGACGAGCTACCAGACTGCTCCATCCCGCGTCTGTGGGGCGCACTTTACAGTGATGGGCGGGGGAGTCAACCTTTAATGTATAAATGAGTTAAATAAGATCAAAGCTGGCATTGATTTTGGATATGGGCAGTTCGGTCCGTAGCAGCTGCTACGGGGTGGGAGGCAGCACAAAACACACGCGCACAAAAAAGGCCACTCTTTCGAGTAGCCTTTTTCGATGTTTGGTTGCGGGAGCCGGATTTGAACCGACGACCTTCGGGTTATGAGCCCGACGAGCTACCAGACTGCTCCATCCCGCGTCTGTGGGGTGGATTCTACAGCGATACGCTGGGCTGTCAAACGTTAATTTAGAAAAATTCGTTATGCGTCAATTGCTTAGCTAGAAAATACAGCTATAAAAAGACCTGCAGGCCCTGTTCCGTATGGGGTGTAGCTCTATTGAGGGTAGAGATTCGATTGAAAAAAACAATTCAGCTGCGATTTTTCCCGCGTCTGTCGGGGAGAATCAAGACTACTGGTGCTATATACAGTTCGCGGTGACATACTTGCGCCGAGTATTGCCTACCTCCTTGAAGAACACCGCCTTACATGACGCAGCGCAAAATCATCCACGTCGACTGTGACTGTTTCTATGCCGCTATTGAGATGCGTGATGACCCGAGCCTGGCAAACAAGCCGATGGCTGTCGGGGGCTCGGCTGATCGGCGCGGGGTCATCTCGACCTGTAATTATGAAGCTCGGGCTTATGGCGTGCGCTCGGCAATGGCGTCCCGGCATGCGCTCAAGCTGTGCCCGGACCTGGTTATCGTCAACGGCAGGATGGATGCTTATAAAGAAGCGTCCAGAGAGATTCACGGCATCTTGCGCGACTACACCGAGCTGATTGAGCCGCTGTCTCTGGATGAAGCCTATCTGGATGTATCCGACAGCCCGCATTTTGCCGGCAGTGCCACGCGCATAGCTCAGGACATCCGCCGGCGCGTTTCCAATCAGTTGCATATCACGGTGTCGGCCGGGGTAGCCCCCAACAAGTTTCTGGCCAAAATTGCCAGTGACTGGCGCAAGCCCAACGGCTTGTTCGTGATCACCCCTGATCAGGTTGATGATTTCGTGTCTGCCTTGCCGGTCAATAAGCTGCATGGCGTGGGCAAAGTCACGGCGGACAAGCTTGGGCGCCTGGGTATCGAAACCTGCCTGCAACTGCGTGATTGGAACAAACTGGCTCTGGTGCGGGAATTCGGCAGTTTTGGTGAGCGGTTGTGGGGGTTGGCGCAGGGGATTGATGAGCGTCCGGTGCAAAGTGACAGTCGGCGTCAGTCAGTCAGCGTGGAAAACACTTACGATACTGACCTGCCAGATCTGGCCTCTTGCCTGGAGAAACTCCCGGAGTTGCTAGAGACCCTGAACCGGCGTATTGGCCGTATCGACAGCAGTTATCGCCCCGGCAAGCCGTTTGTCAAAGTGAAGTTCCATGACTTTACCCAGACCACGCTGGAGCAATCCGGTGCCGGGCGCGACCTTGAGAGTTATCAGGGGTTGTTGAGCCAGGCGTTTGCGCGCGGTGCCAGGCCCGTGCGATTGCTCGGGCTGGGCGTGCGTTTGCATGATTTGAACAGTGGTTTTGAGCAGCTGGAGCTGTTCAAGGGGTAGGCTGGTTTGCTGGTTGGGGGAGCGGGCTTACTCGCGATGCTGGCGTGCGGTCTGTCAGGAAAACCGCAGCCATATCATCGCGAGCAAGCCCGCTCCCACATGTCAGAGTTGCGTCAACTGACGCCGGGATCCGCTACCAGTCTCCCGGCATTTTTGGTCAAGGATTGAAGAAATTCACGTTGCAGCTCAGGATCGTTGCGCGTGAGTTCGATCAGGCTTTGTTCCAGTTCGCTGGCTTCTTCTTCCAGCCCCAGTTCCGACAGGCGTTTGACCCGATGTACCCATTGGTTGACGTCGTCACCCTCCAGGTCGTCGTAGATCAGGTTATGTGCTTCGAGCAGCTTGCCACGCAGGTGACTGCTGATCGACAGGGTCGAATCGGAATGGGTTTCGTCCTGGGCGTCTTCCACCATGATGGTCAGCTTGCCGACGTGATTGAGATCCTGTTCGGCAAAAGGGCTGTCCAGCAGGTTGAGGCGCAGCACGCCATTGCGGTCTGTGGTCAGCTCGTGGGTCTGTTTGCCAGCCTTGATCACCACCGGGCGTTCGGCCCAGGGCAGGCTTGAATATTCCAGGCGCTTGTCACGCTGAACATCATCAATCCCCGCCAGGTTCTGCTCGGCGCGGCCATGGGACTGCACGTTCATCGCCGGGTTTACCCCTGCAAAGCCGTAGTTGATCCAGTCTTTGGTCACGCTGTCAGGCAGTTGCCCGAACATGAACACATTAAGCACATTGGCACCTACCCCGGCGACAATAGCCACCGCGCCCAGCGGAATCTCGTAGACTTCGCGCCAGGGTTGGTATGGGGTGTAGCGGTCGTAATGACGTGTGACATCGAACTCGGTGACCTCGAAGGTCTTCTGTTCATTGATGCGCACACGACGTTGCGGCAGCTCAAGCACAGTTGGCGAGCCGACATCGATCTGCAGGCTGTGGGCGAGCAGTTTGCGCTCGATGCGTTCCTCGTGCTCGCTGCGTTGCGACATGTGATTGGCACAGCCGCTCAGCAGCAGGGCGCCGCACATGGCGGCGCCCCCGAGGGTCAAGGTGTTTCGAGTGAACATGGCGTCTCTATCTGGTTTCAGCGAGCGATACGGGCCTGAAGGAAGGCAAGCACATCAGCAACGGGCAGGGCTTGCGGCTCTGCTTCGGTGCGGCTCTTGTATTCCAGATTGCCTTCAGCCAGGCCACGGTCGCTGACCACGATCCGGTGCGGGATGCCGATCAGTTCCATGTCTGCGAACTTGATGCCGGGGCTGGTTTTCTTGTCGCGATCGTCCAGCAGCACTTCAAAGCCAGCTGCAGTCAGTTCGGCATAGAGCGTGTCGGTAGCTTCACGTACGGCTTCGGTTTCGTAGCGCAGCGGTACCAGGGCAACCTGGAACGGGGCCAGGGCATCGCTCCAGATAATGCCACGCTCGTCGTTGTTCTGCTCGATGGCTGCGGCAACCACGCGGGAAACACCAATGCCGTAGCAGCCCATGGCCAGGGTGACCGGCTTGCCGTTTTCGCCCAGTACCTGGCACTTCATGGCTTCGCTGTACTTGGTGCCCAGCTGGAAGATGTGACCCACTTCGATACCGCGCTTGATTTCCAGCGTGCCTTTGCCGTCCGGGCTAGGGTCGCCGGCCACCACGTTGCGCAGGTCGGCAACGGTCGGTACTGGCAGGTCGCGCTCCCAGTTCACGCCGAAGTAGTGTTTGTCGTCGATATTGGCACCCACACCGAAGTCGCTCATCAGCTCGACCGAGCGATCAATGATGCATGGCAGTGGCAGGTTCAGCGGGCCCAGAGAGCCAGCGCCGGCGCCGATGGCGTCACGCAGTTCGGCATCCGAGGCCATGACCAGCGGGCTGTGCACCAGCGGATGGTTGGCAGCCTTGATTTCGTTGAGTTCGTGATCGCCACGGATCACCAGAGCGATCAGTTTGCCAGCTTCGGCGGCGTGAACGATCAGGGTCTTGACGGTCTTTTCGATTGGCAGGTCATAGCCATCAACCAATTGCGCGATGGTCTTGGCGTCCGGCGTGTCGACCAGGCGCAGCTCCTGGGTGGCAGCAGGGCGCGAAGTTTCAGCGGGCACGGCTTCGGCTTTTTCGATGTTGGCCGCGTAGTCGGAACCATTGCTGAACACGATATCGTCTTCGCCGGATTCAGCCAGAACGTGGAACTCGTGGGAGCCGGCACCGCCGATGGAGCCGTTGTCGGCTTCAACCGGGCGGAAGTTCAGGCCCAGGCGGGTGAACACGTTGCAGTAGGCCTGGTGCATACGGTCATAGGTGACCTGCAGCGAAGCGGTGTCTGCGTGGAAGGAGTAGGCGTCCTTCATGATGAATTCGCGGCCGCGCATCAAGCCGAAGCGCGGGCGGATTTCGTCACGGAATTTGGTCTGGATCTGGTACAGGTTGATTGGCAGCTGTTTGTAGCTGTTCAACTCGTTGCGGCACAGGTCGGTGATCACTTCTTCGTGGGTCGGGCCCACGCAGAACTCGCGACCGTGGCGGTCTTTAAGGCGCAACAGTTCAGGGCCGTACTCTTCCCAACGGCCGGACTCCTGCCACAACTCAGCTGGCTGGATACTCGGCATCAGCACTTCCAGAGCGCCTGCAGCGTTCATTTCTTCGCGAACAATGGCTTCGGCCTTGCGCATGATCCGCAGGCCCATGGGCAGCCAGGTGTAGAGGCCCGAAGCAAGTTTGCGAATCATGCCTGCGCGCAGCATCAGCTGATGGCTGATAACGACCGCATCTGAAGGCGTTTCTTTCTGTGTGGCGAGCAAATATTGACTGGTGCGCATGGTTAGCCGGTGCCGTTGCTGATGACTAGAAATGACTCGGCATTGTACGGGCGAGATCTGCCTGCGTACAGGGCGGGCGGGGGAGGTGTGCTCCCCCTCGTGTTTATTGGGCCTTTTCCAGGTCGACAACGGGCTTTTGCCGGGCCCGGCGGCTCTCCTGATACCAGTGCAAGGCAATCAGCAGCAGCGTCGGGATGCCCATCACCGCGGTAATGATAAAGAAGTTGTGATAACCGAACTTCTCGACCATGACCCCCGAGTAACCGCCCATCAAGCGCGGTAGCAGCAGCATGATCGAGCTGAGCAGGGCGTACTGGGTGGCGGAGAATTTGAGGTTGGTCAGACTGGACAGGTAGGCGACGAATGCTGAGGTGGCGAGGCCGGAGCTGAAGTTGTCGAGGGAAATGGTGACAATCAGCATCTGCAGGTTCGGGCCCATATCGGCCAGCAACATGAACAGCAGGTTGGTGCCTGCCGATGCTGCACCACCGATCAACAGAATTGGCAAAATGCCGAAACGCACGATCAACAAGCCGCCCATGCCCGCACCGACAAGGGTCATGATCAGGCCGAAAATCTTGCTGACACCTGCAATCTGATCCTTGGTAAAACCCTGGTCGATATAGAACACGTTGGCCATTACGCCCATGACCGTGTCCGACATGCGGTAGGTGGCAATCAACCCCAGCAGTAGCAGGGCTTGCCAGCGATACCGAACGATAAAGTCATTAACCGGGGTCAGAACCGGAGCCAGGCCGCGTCGTCCGATGGATGAAAGGCACAACACGGTGAGCAGGGTGTACAGGATGGCGCGTAGAAACGCCCGGTCTTCCAGTATCAGGTTTAGCGGGCTGACCCCTTCAAACAACACGCCAGCAAAATCGGTGTTGTAGAGCTGGGTGAACATGGCCGGGACAGATACCAGCAGTACGATCAGTACAAAAACTGACGCCAGCTGATGGCCAAAGCTGTAGCGCCCGGCCGACAGCTGGGTGCGCAACGGTACCGGCGGTTCGCGCATAAACAGGGTGGTGAGCAGTGCGGGGACCATCAGCAGGCCGAACAGCACGTAGGTGCCGGTCCAGGCCGAATGTTTGTAGTTGAAGCCCGTCGAACCGAAGCCTTCGGCAAAGAACAGGGCGCCCGCCGTGGCCAGCAGGGCCGCTACGCGATAACCGGACATGTAACTGGCGGCGAGCGCGGCCTGCCGGTTGTCTTCGGCGATTTCCAGGCGATAGGCATCGACGGCAATGTCCTGGGTCGCCGAAGCGAAAGACACTACAACCGCAATGGCAATCAGCCAGGACAGATGTTTTTGCGGGTCACAAAAGCCCATGCCGATCAGGCCCAGGATAACCAGTGACTGTGACAGCACCAGCCATGAGCGACGCCGGCCAAGTTTGCCGAGTAATGGCAGGCGCCATTGGTCCAGCAGCGGCGACCACACCCATTTGAAGGCGTATGCCAGCCCGATCAGGCTGGCATAGCCAATGGTTTCGCGGGCCACACCGGCTTCGCGCAACCAGACGGAAAGGGTTGAAAACACCAGCATGTACGGCAAGCCGGCGGCAAAACCGAGCAGCAACAGCACTAGGGTCGAGGGGCTGGAATACGCAGCTAGCGCTTCGCGCCAGGTTTTACGGGGCATGGACTGGAGTCTGCCTCTGGTTGCGGAAACAAAGGGCGCACTCTAACCGCAGTGCTCTATCTGGCGCCAGCCATGGCGTCGCATATCCACGCGATTATTCATGATGCTCAAGCCTTCTGCCCGCAAACGCGCGCGCTGTTCATCACCAGACGGGCTACCTGCAGGCAGACTGATACGACCACCGGCGGCGAGCACCCGGTGCCACGGCAGGCGTGTATCGTCGGGGAGCTGGCTGAGCGTTCGCCCAACCCAGCGCGCTGCGCGACCCAGACCCGCCGCTTCGGCGAGTTGCCCGTAAGTAACCACGTAACCTGCAGGCACCATCATCAAGGTTGAATACAGCGCCGTGCGCCGAATCTCGGCGGGAGTTTGAAGAATGTCTGGCAGTGTATTCAAGGGACACTTCTGGTCAAGATGGGGGTTGTTACAGAACTATAGAATGAACTCCGGCACAATGAGTCGGTCTTTCTTCCTCAAGGGCGTATCCATCCGGATAATGCCGGCATTCTTCCGTTTTTCTGAGTTTCGCATCCGCTTATGTTGTCCAGAACCCTGTTATGCCTTGTTGTCATGTGCCTTGCTGCGCCCGTGTTTGCCGATACGGTGTGGTTGAAAAACGGCGACCGCCTGAGCGGCAAGATCAAAGTCTTTGATGGCGGCAAATTACTGATTCAGACCGAGTATGCGGGGGCCGTGCCCATTGACTGGAAGCAGGTCAAGACCCTGGAAAGTGATCAGGAATTGCTGGTCAAGCAGGATGCCTGGACCGGTGAAAAGGCCAAGTCATTGCAGGCGGCCGAAGACGGCAGCGTAACCCTGGTCAACGGTGAAGCACCGAAAACCGTAGCTCTGGCCAGTATCCAGCAACTCATCAAGCCCAAACCGCTGGTCGAAGACATGGTCTGGAAAGGCAATGTTGATGTGGCGATGGACTACAAACGGGCGGACAAGGATACCGACGACTACGATCTCGATTTCAAGACCACTGCCCGCCACGGCGCCTGGCGTCATCACGCAGAGGGTGAGTACAACCGCGAGTTTCAGAACGATGTGGTAACCACGGATAACTGGACTGCTGAGTACGCGCTGGATTACTTCATCAGCGACAAGTGGTACTGGCAAGGTCGTTTGACCTATAACCGCGACCGGGTGGAAGACATTTCCCGTCAGCGAACAGTCGGTACCGGCCCCGGCTACCAGTTCTGGGATGACGAATTGGGCGCATTCTCGCTGGGCTCACTGCTCAATCGCACTGATTACGAATACTCTGACGGTAAGAAAGACAACTTCTACTCGCTGGCCATGAAGTGGGATTACAACCGTTACCTGATGGGCAAAACAGTCTCGTTTTTTACCAATGGTGAATTGGGCAAGTCGCTGGAAGGGGAGTCGGACTACAGTCTCGATTCCGAAATCGGCTTGCGTTACAAGGTCACGGAATGGGCATCGCTGAATCTAAAGGCCGAGAAAGACCTGATTGGCAGCTCGAGTGGCTCTGATAACGCCCTCAACAAGACCCGCTATACCGTAGGGTTTGGCGTGGTCTGGTAGTAAAACCGTACGGCATGACTTGAGAGGGCGGGCTTGGATCTTGTGGGGAATCAGAAAACACCCATTTGAATTCCAAGGATGTTGAAATTCACCAATGCCTGCCTCATTAGAGGCAGGGCTCTCCCTCAAAAACTAAGGTTCTGACCTGATATCTAGATGCAACCATCGACTTAAGGTATCAGTTGTAGGTCAGGGTAAATGTTGCCGTGCTGTTTGCCACGCCACCACTTACGCTTGCGCCGGTCTGATAATACCGGGCCGTCAGTGGGATCGAGTAGTTGCCGTCGTTCGTGACGGTCCCTACGGTAATATTAGTCGCCAGCTTTACAGGCGTACTGTTGTGAAGTAATTGTAAACCTATGCCCTTGGCCATGGTCCCGGAAGGGGTGGAGTTCAGCGCCAATACACCCTCGACGGCAGACGCATGGGGGCTGCCGTCCAGTTTGACCTGTACACGAGTGTTTGCATCGCAATTTAGCTCTATGGCGAATGGTGTTTCGGCGGCGACGCTACCGGGCCCAGTAAAAGTGCTCATCGGTATTCCATCGCCCATCGGAACGTTGATGGAAGCGCTGGTGACGGAGCAGGCAACGGGAACAATAGTATTAACGCCCACTAATGTGATGTTGGCGGTATAGAAGTTTCCAACAATGGACGCTCTGGCAATTCTTCCGGTGGTAAGAGTTCCTGCTCCTACGGCACCCGCCTTTGTTTTGATAAGTCTTACACGCATTCCGCGGGGGATTGAAATATAATTGTTGGCGCCTAGGGGTTCGTCGTACGGTACGATGTAAGTGTTTGATTCATTATTTGTACTTATCCCGACCCCGTCAATATTGGTGTTGTATATTCGGTTTGCCAGGGGGCTCAGGACAGTAAATATTTCATTTGTCCAGCGGTATGTCCAACTCGTGTTGCACCCGAAAAAGGGATAGGAACTATGATATGGGCCGGTGCTTATTGTCGCCAATACGGTGCCAGCAGGACTGTCCCGCTGAACAATGATAGAACCAAAATTGATATCTTTTCTTATTTCTGAAGTGGCCCCGTTATAGAAAGAACAACTGGCTGTGGCGATGTTCGAAAAGGCAAGAATGAACAATCCGAAAGTAGCGTGACCTCTATGTTTTACGATAAGGTCACTGGCTTTATATTTGGCAAGAGTCATGGTTTTCCGCCTATTGACAGATGCTTGAAAGGGAGCTGATGGCGGGGGTGGCGTTTTGCTCTACAAGCAGCTCAGGCAAGATGAAGTGTGACGTGCATTGCTGGCCAGATTTATCCCCCCATTTTACATGCAGTGCTCCAGACTGCGGCACACCGCTGAGGTATACCTCGCCCTCCAGGCCGACAACGCCCTCATTATTAGAATGAGTTGAGTTCTCCAGCAGTGTCGCGGTAGCGCCAAAAGGTACGGGCTTGCCGCCGTGACTCAAAGAAATCAATACACGCTTGCCAACACGAGTCTTAAAGTCTGCCAATACAAGCGCACCTTTGGTAGGAATCACCGTTTTGGTATTGATCTCAATATCAACGTCGTCAGTGAGTGTTGCGGTGTCAAGCGCTACCCGGTTTTTTCGGTATGTACTGAGATAGGGCACGACAGCATAACCACGCGAGTCGGTTTTTACACCGGTAGTATTCTTTACTTTGGCACCGGCTGCGTCAGGTGCCCGAACCAAGGCCATGGTTTCACCATGTTGTTGTGAAAGCGTGACACCATAAGGGTGGGCTACAATACCGCCTTGCAAGTTGTAATTGACTTGCTGTGATCGGGTGTCGTAGTTATAACCAATCCTGGCTTCTCCATAAGTGCCTTTGTAGTTTGCGTTGGCATTACCGCTACTGCCGACACCTTGGTTTGCGTACCGCTGTTGAATACTGTAGCTCAGGTTGTTGTCTGCCAGTGCGGTGCCGCTCAGGCCTACGTCATGAGCGCTGCTGCCTTGCTTGCTGGCGTTGAAATTGTAACTGGCCCAACTGTTAGGGAGTGTCTTGCCCAAAGGGAACTGAACTTTGAAGGAAAGTTGCTGATCTTTGTTGTTGCGTCCAGTATCAAGCGGTGTCTGGGTGAAAGTATACGCCAAGCCGTAGTTGATGCTGCGGTAACTGAGGTCATAACCTGCCGTCAGGCTGCGCTCATATTTGTTTTGACGCCAGAAACTTTGTTGGTATCCATTAAGATAGAAGTTTCCTTTGTCTCCAAAAGATTGGTTGATGCTGAGCTGCGTCTTGCTGCGTTTAGTGCTGGTTCCGCGCCAATTATTGAAGTTGTCGGGGTCAATTTCGTTGGCTTCCTGAAAATCGTAGTAGCCGCTGGTGGAGTAGCGATATCCGGCCAACGTAAAGGTAGTGTCAGTGGTATTAATGGTTTTTGAATAGAGGAAGCGGTAAGACTGCCCTTGATGGCTGGACCCGTTGCGTAGTTTGGCGTGTGCCTGTGTAGCATCCACAGATACCGCCCCCCAACCTTCCAGCGTATGGCCAATACCAACAGTCGTTGCATTATATTTTCCAGATGCCAGTAAGCCACCATAGAGGGTGTAGTCATAGGGCAGTCCGTAAATCAGCGTGCTTTGCATAAAACTTGGTTTGCTGGCTGCGCTGGCGTTGGAACGATATTGTCCTGCAGTCACTGAATACTTCAGACGCCCTTCACGTAGCATTACAGGTACCGCAGAAAATGATTGAGTTGAACGGCGTACGGTGCCATCACTTTCGGTGATTGCAATTTCCAAGTCACCACTGGAGGACGTGGGATACAAGTCAGTGATTGTGAACGCACCCGCCGAGACATAGGTTTGATAAATAATGTAGCCATTTTGTCGCACGGTGACCTGGGCATTACTCTGGGCAATGCCTCGAACAACGGGTGCAAACCCTTTCAGACTGTCGGGGTACATGTTGTCGTCCGAATTTAATTGAATACCGCGGTATAGCACACTGTTGAAAACGTCACTGGGCGTTGAGCTGTCACCCAACGTCAGTTGCCCCTTTAGTGACTGAATATCCTTTTGCGCATAAGTGTCGAGGTTCTGCCAGTTGTTATTTCCGTTACGTGAATTATACGTAGAATAATTACGCAGCCTCCACGCGCCCAAGTTCAGGCCACTGCGTAAATTTAAATAATAGCTGTCGTTTGTCTTTGAGCGATTGTTGCTATTATTATTGAGCGTGTTGGAGCCGCTGAAACTATAGTTCAACAGTGCAGCCGAAAGGCCTTGATCCCATAGCTGAGGATCCACGTAGCCATGAGCCTGGCTTGTGAGTGCGGCTTGGGGGATGCTGATATCCAGCCGCTGCAGTTTGAAATCGAACCGGCTGCTGGCATAGGGGATGTAGTCTGACAATGTACTGATTGCGCTTGTTGAGGGCAGTTGCTGCAAGGCCGGGAAAGCTTCCAGCTTGACTCCCATCTCCTGGAGTTGAGGTGAGGTCAGTTCGGGTTGAAGTGTTCCAGCGATACTCACAAAGTTTACGTCTCGATGGGCTACCCGATTATCATTTAGATATATATCGACACTGTATAGACCTGGTAGTTGCCCGCCCTGGTTGGCGAAGTATTCTAGGTCGATGGGCTTTTGTCCAGGATCACCCATTTCCAGAGCGTGGGGGTTGAAGTATTCCTGCGCAAATGCTGAAGAGGGCTGGAAGGCGAGTTCTAATGTTGCGGGTATGCTGATCAATAAAGTCAGGTGAGTGCAGTGCAAGAGTGGCGCACGCTGGCGCACCTGGAATTTAAGGGCCTGGTAGAAAGGGGCTTTTTGCATGCGAACGACCTCGATACGACTGCAGTGAAACTCAGTCGCTATCGCTTGGCTGTGTGAAGTTTAGGGTGGCCTGGACAATAAAGTATGCAAAGTACCTGGCTACTGCAGTGCGGCACTTGCGGTGGGGGAAACTCCGCCATAATCGTTGATGGCTTGCCAGCTGACAGGTCCGGTCGCGTCGGGAGGAATCTCCCAGCTGAGCGTTTTTTGTGGGGCAACCATACCGGCATTTTGTATTTCTTTATCTCCCACGCGGACGTGAAAAAAAGAAACATGATACGGCGTTGGATTGTTAACTTTTAGCTGCCTGCCCTGGCGAGTAAAGGTCAATGCCTTGTAAGCTTCGGTCGCATCACCAGGGAGACCAGTAGGACGATAAAAAACCTTGATTCGACTTTTGACCGAAATTTGTAACTGGTTGGAATCGCTTTTCTCCGAGGCTGATATTGTTTTTACATTCACCCAGAATGCCGACTCTTTATCGACGGGTAACTGCCCTCCCGTATGAATGATGCGCAGGGTGTTTTCTTGGTCTGCGTCAAGGCGAAAGAGGGGCGGCGTTATGATAAAGGGGGCTTTATTGCTGTCGTGCAGGTTTTCTACCCAGGACTGAATCAGATAAGGCTCTGATGTTCCAGTATTGCTTACCGAGAAGGAAGAGTCTTTTCTTGCGGTGTCATAAATAACTCGAGTGCCTCCTATTACCACTCCCGCCGAAGCAGTATGAGTCAGGCTGGCGAGAGTTAGAGTAATACAGATGGACGTGAGCCATTGCATTGTGTGGTTTTCCTCAAGGTGCCTACCCCTTGCAAGGGGTAGGCACAGGTTGTCAGTACGCATTGAAATTACTCAATGCACGGTGAGTGGGGGCTAGTTGTAGTTGATAGTGAAGTCCGTGCTGCCGTTAGCCGGACCTGAAGTGACCGCTTTGGTAGCCATGTACTTGGCATAAAAAGTAAAGGTAGTGTCACTGGTGGTGGACAGCGTGCTGCTGGTGGAGCTTGTGCCGATCGGAATTTGTGTTGAGGCATCTTTTTCATACAGTGCGATGCCTACACCGGTCGCGACACCTGGCTCAGTCGTAAGTTTCAGGATGCTTGAGTTGTCACTGTCTGTGGGGCCGTCGAACTTTACGGTGGCCGTGCTGACGGTAGAAGGGCAACTGGTCAATACGATATCGAATTTAGTGGGTGACGAAGTAACACCGGCGGTGCTCAAGCTGCTCGTGGTGACAGAATTAAGTGGGACTGTCTGAGTGCCAGTCGCTGGCGTCACTGTGCATGCCGCGCTGAGAATAGTACCCGTAAAGTTGATTGTTCCGTCCGCAGCATTAGCGATGCTTGCAATAGAGGAACCTGTCAGCAGTGTAAGAGCGATGATTTTAATTCGCATGCAGTTATTTCTCATGTCGTTTGGTTAAGTGTGTGGATAGTGCAATATATGAGGTGTTCCTGTTTTGCTGTTAAATTCTGTTTCTCTTGTTGGGTGGAGGTTATGTCGCCTTGAATTCCTGGTTGACATCACAGTTTCTCTTTTAAGAGATACTGTGCGGTAGCTGCTTGGGTGTGTATGTTCGTTGTTTGGCTTTTAAATGCTATATAGGTATTTGCTATTGTTCTTGTAAGAGTTTTCTGAGAGGTTGCTGTGGCTAGACTATATAGCCGCTCACAGCAAGTCCCCGGCATAAATGCCTGATATAACGGTCATGCCTGCGATGCCAGAGAAAAATAAGACCAATACCTGCATCGGCTACTGTATCAATCAGGTTTGCTCGAATATTCCCGGGATCAAGCCGCAGTAAAATTCCGCCTCAATCCAACAAGTACGGGCTCGGGTATTGCGGGGCTATGAACTGCGCCTGGAGAGCGGTGGTGATAGGTGGGCAGCGCTAGTCACCCCCACCTTGAACATCGATTTAGCAAGCGTTGTGATTATCGGAGCAACGTTCAGGTCGAGCGAGAGCGTCGAGTGAAAGACCCGGCCGGCAAGGTGTTTGTTATCCGATTTTGATGTGTCGAAAGCCTGTGAATTGGCTTTCTTGGCGGTTTACCGCTTAGTCCGGCATCTGACAGCTTTGCGCTGACGCACTCCGAACGAGGAGAACGGTGAGGCCTGGATTGGGCGTCCAGGCCGTTTCATGATTGAACCCAAGCCTATCTTTGCGGGAGGTGATGCCTAGATCCGCAACCCGCCATCCAGTTCCAGAATGCGCCCGGTGTAGTAGTCGTTTTCAAAAATGTACGCTGCCGAATGAGCGATTTCTTCAACCTTGCCCATACGCTTGAGCGGAATGCCCGAGGTCATTTTTTCGAGGGCTTCGGGTTTCATGCCCAGGGTCATTTCGGTTTCGATAAAGCCCGGTGCAATCCCGGCTACTCGAATGCCGTAACGCGACAGTTCCCTGGCCCAGGTCACGGTGGCAGCAGCAACCCCGGCCTTGGCCGCCGAGTAGTTGGTCTGGCCGACATTGCCGGCACGGGAGATCGACGAGATATTGATGATCGCGCCCTCGCTGTTGAGCTCGATCATTTTCGCCGCTACCTCACGGGTGCACAGGAAAACCCCGGTCAGGTTCACATCAATTACCGCTTGCCATTGCGCCAGGCTCATCTTGGTCATAACGCCATCCTTGACCTTGAGCAGCAGGCCGTCACGCAAAATGCCGGCGTTGTTGACCAGGCCGTTGATCGCACCAAAATCTTCTGCAATTTGGCCAACGGTTTGCGTAACCTGTTCTTCGTCAGCGACGTTGCACTGGTAGGCTCGGGCCTCGACGCCGTGCGCCTGGCAGGCTGCCACCGCCAGTTCGAGTTTTTCCGGGTTGAGGTCGACCAGTGCCAGTTTGGCGCCCTTGGCAGCCAGGTACTCGGCCATGGCGCGACCCAGCCCCTGGCAGCCGCCAGTGATAATGATTACTTTGTCTTTAAGTTGCATGAGTGCCCTGATCTCGACCGTTATCTACGGATTTTTATTAAGGAGTCATAAGTTGAGCGTTGAAGCTGCCAAGCATGCCCGAGAATTACTGCTCAAGGAATACCGTGGCGCCCTGGCTACCCAGTCCAAGGCCATGCCGGGATTTCCCTTCGGCTCCGTGGTGCCTTATTGCCTGGATGAGCTGGGGAGGCCACTGATCCTGATCAGCCGCATCGCCCAGCACACCCACAACCTGCGCAAGGATCCCAAGTGTTCCCTGATGGTGGGGGAGCGGGGCGCTGAAGAGGTGCAGGCTGCTGGCCGTCTTACCGTGCTGGCCGAAGCCGTGCAATTGAGCGATCCCGCAGCCATTGAAGCCGCAGCCGAGCGTTACTACCGCTACTTTCCCGAGGCGAAGGGCTATGACACTGCCCATGATTTCGATTTCTGGGTGCTCAACCCGGTTCGTCATCGCTACATAGGCGGTTTTGGTGCCATCCACTGGCTGGACCAGGTCACGCTGGCAAACCCTTTCGCCGGGCAGGTCGAGGTGCGGATGGTCGAGCATATGAACAGCGATCACGCCAATGCCATTGAACACTACGTCAAACTGACCGGCCTGCCGCAAACAGCGCCAGCTATGCTGGTGGGCATCGACAGCGAAGGCATGCACCTGCGCATCGGCGAAGGCGTGCACTGGTTGGCTTTTCCGGAGCCTTGCAACACTTCGACACAGGTGCGCGAAGCCTTGGTTTTGCTGGCCCGTGCCAGTGAGTGGCCGAAAAAACAGACGGTCTGACCTTGAATTTGCACAAGCGCGCCGTCATCTAGTCTTGGTTGGAAGATATTCTTCCGGAGAGGAATCATTTGATGCGCGCTTTTCTATTGCTCTTTCTGTTGTTTCCAGTGCTAGAGCTGTACGTCTTTTTCAAGGTCAGCACCGCCATAGGGTTTTTCCCCGCGTTGCTGCTGATCATTGCCGGCTCCATGCTGGGTGTTCTGGTCGTTCGCGTCGCAGGCTTGGCCACGGCGCTCAAAGCGCGCGAAAGCCTGAATCGCGGCGAGCTGCCTGCTCAGCAAATGCTTGAAGGCCTGATGCTGGCGCTGGGTGGTGGACTGTTGGTTCTGCCTGGTTTTATCAGCGATGCGGCCGGTCTGTTGTTGCTGTTCCCGCCAGTTCGCCGGTTTCTGGTCAACCGCCTGCGCAAGCGTGCTGAAGAACAGGCCATCCGCCAGCGTGCGTTTGCCGAAGACTTCGAAGCCGCCCGACCACGTGCCCATCAGCCTTTGGGGCGTGAGCCCAATGTGATCGAAGGCGAGTTCGAGCATCGCGATAAATAAGGCTTTGGCGTTATCAACACGGCACCTTGGGTGCCGTGTCTGTTTCAAGTGGCACGCCAGGTTAAAAATTTCGTGGGCGTGCCCTTGTAATAAGTGGATGCGCCCTTATGTAACGGACACCGCAGGGTTTTACTGGCAACAGCAAAATCCCAACCGCGAATCGCACCCGGCATTTCCGGACTTGTAAACCCAGCCGGTATTGACACCGGCCGATGAACACCTCAATTAGGAGAGATCGACAATGAAGCTTCGTCCTCTGCATGACCGCGTCGTAATCCGTCGCAGCGAAGAAGAAAAGAAAACCGCTGGTGGTATCGTTCTGCCGGGTTCTGCTGCTGAAAAAGCTAACAGCGGTGAAGTGATCGCCGTTGGTACGGGTCGCGTTCTGGACAACGGTGAAGTGCGTGCACTGGCCGTTAAAGTGGGTGACAAGGTTGTGTTCGGCCCTTACTCCGGCAGCAACACTGTAAAAGTCGACGGCGAAGACCTGTTGGTTATGGCTGAGAACGAGATTCTCGCTGTAATTGAAGGCTGATTTCCCGCTCCTTTTCCCGTTACTACAAAGTATTTAAGGAAGAACGAACATGGCTGCTAAAGAAGTTAAATTCGGCGACTCCGCCCGTAAAAAAATGTTGGCCGGTGTAAACGTCCTGGCTGACGCAGTAAAAGCGACCTTGGGCCCTAAAGGCCGTAACGTGATCATCGAGAAGAGCTTCGGCGCTCCGACCATCACCAAGGACGGCGTGTCCGTTGCAAAAGAAATCGAGCTGAAAGACCGCTTCGAAAACATGGGCGCGCAGCTGGTTAAAGACGTTGCCTCCCGTGCCAACGATGACGCTGGTGACGGTACTACCACTGCAACCGTTCTGGCTCAGTCGATCGTCAACGAAGGCCTGAAAGCCGTCGCTGCCGGCATGAACCCGATGGACCTGAAGCGCGGTATCGACAAAGCGACCATCGCTATCGTCAAAGAACTGCGTCAACTGGCCAAGCCATGCGCTGACGGCAAGGCAATCGCTCAGGTAGGTACCATCTCTGCCAACTCCGACAGCTCCATCGGCGAAATCATTGCCGAAGCCATGGAAAAAGTCGGTAAAGAAGGCGTGATCACCGTTGAAGAAGGCTCGGGCCTGGAAAACGAACTGTCTGTTGTTGAAGGCATGCAGTTCGACCGTGGCTACCTGTCCCCTTACTTCGTGAACAAGCCAGACACCATGGTGGCTGAGCTGGACGGCCCGCTGATCCTGTTGGTTGACAAAAAGATCTCCAACATCCGCGAAATGCTGCCAGTTCTGGAAGCCGTTGCAAAAGCCGGCCGTCCACTGCTGATCGTGGCTGAAGACGTTGAAGGCGAAGCCCTGGCGACTCTGGTTGTGAACAACATGCGCGGTATCGTTAAAGTCGCTGCTGTCAAAGCACCAGGCTTCGGTGACCGTCGTAAAGCAATGCTGCAGGACATCGCTGTTCTGACTGGCGGTACCGTAATCTCCGAAGAGATCGGCCTGAGCCTGGAAAGCACTACTCTGGAGCACCTGGGTAACGCCAAGCGCGTGATCCTGTCCAAAGAAAACACCACCATCATCGATGGTGCTGGCAACGATGCGGACATCCAGGCACGTGTTACCCAGATCCGTGCTCAAGTGGCTGACACCACTTCGGACTACGACCGTGAAAAACTGCAAGAGCGTCTGGCCAAGCTGTCTGGCGGCGTTGCAGTGATCAAGGTTGGCGCTGGTTCCGAAGTAGAAATGAAAGAGAAGAAAGCCCGCGTTGAAGACGCCCTGCACGCTACCCGTGCAGCCGTTGAAGAAGGCGTGGTACCTGGCGGTGGCGTAGCACTGGTTCGCGCCCTGCAAGCCATCAGCGAACTGAAAGGCGACAACGCTGATCAGAACGTGGGTATTGCTCTGCTGCGTCGTGCTGTTGAAGCACCTCTGCGCCAGATCGTTGCCAACTCCGGCGACGAGCCAAGCGTAGTTGTCGACAAAGTGAAGCAGGGTTCGGGTAACTACGGTTACAACGCTGCTACTGGCGAATACGGCGACATGATCGAAATGGGTATCCTTGACCCGGCCAAAGTGACTCGTTCGGCTCTGCAAGCGGCTTCGTCGATTGCCAGCCTGATGATCACCACTGAGGCGATGATCGCTGAGATCCAGGAAGACAAACCAGCTGGCGGCATGCCAGACATGGGCGGCATGGGTGGTATGGGCGGCATGATGTAAGCCAGCCTTACCCCGCTACGCAAAAGCCCCGCCTGAGTAATCAGGCGGGGCTTTTTTGTAGGTCTGTTAAAAGCCCCTGACCCTAGCCCTCTCCCAGAGGGAGAGGGGCTTGACCGAGCCGATGCAGGATTCAACTCAATGCATTCAGGCTGTAGAGGGGCTGGGGTTTCCCCCAATCAGCCCCCTCTCCCTATGGGAGAGGGTTGGGGTGAGGGTCGTGGGTCAATTAGCGTTCTGAAACCTGCACATGTCCCTTTTGCGCCGGCTTCCAGCCCAGCAACTGCTGCTTGAAGCCATGACTGGCACCCTGGTAGTAGGCTATTGCCCGCTCAATCAGCGGATCAGTCGCCGCTACCCGCGATTCAATACTGGTGCTCAGCGCATCATCATGGCGGCGCAGCCCCTGACGCGGGCTGAGAATGGCCAGGTCTTTGCCGTCAAACAAGCCCAGGTGCTGGTAGTTGCCCACGACCACGCGCGGCGGCAGCGGGTTGTCCTGCAACAGGTTGCGGCCAAAGAAGGTCGACTGGTAATCCAGGTTCAGCAAGCCGAGCAAGGTGGGCGCCAGGTCGATCTGGCTGGCCAGTTGCGAGTTTTCACGGGCGTCGATCAACTTGGGCGCATAGATAAACAGCGGGATCTGATAGTTGGTGATCGGCAAGTCTTCCTTGCCGGCACTGCCCGCCGTGTGGTCGGCAACGAAGACGAAAATCGTATTGTCGAACCACGGCTTTTTACGCGCATCGTTGAGGAATTGGCCGATGGCGTAGTCGGTGTATTTCACTGCGCCGTCGCGGCCGTTACCCGATTTGATGTCGATCCGGCCCTCAGGGTAGGTGTAAGGACGGTGGTTGGAGGTGGTCATCAGTTGCAATAAAAACGGTTTTTGTTGCGCGTAATTGGCATCGGCCAGTTTCAGGGTTTCGCGGTACAAGTCTTCGTCAGCCATGCCCCAGGCATTTTTGAAGTGGATATCGGCCTCATTAACGCTGCTTTGGTCGACCACGCGGTAACCGTTGCCGCTGAAGAAGGCGTTCATATTGTCGAAGTAACCGCGCCCGCCATAGACGAACACGCTGTCATAGCCCACGCCAATGAGCTGCTGGCCCAGGCTGGCAAAGCCGCTTTCACGGCCGATACGCTTGACGATTGAACGCCCGGGCGTCGGCGGAATGGCCAGGGTAATGGCTTCCAGGCCCCGGTCGGTACGCGTGCCGGTGGCATAAAAGTTGTTGAAGTACAGGCTCTCTTTACGCAGCTGATCCAGATTCGGCGTCAGGTTGCGGCCATCACCGTTGCTGCCCAGGTACTTGGCACTGAGGCTTTCGATGGTCACCAGTACGATATTGGGCTGGCGCACAGCACCCGGGTTATCGATGTTGCGGCGGATATCCAGTGGGTCCTGGCCCACAAAGGTGGCGTTGGGCTCGGTCAGTTCGGCGCGCAACTGTTTGGCCACTACATCGGTGGGCAGGCTGGCGTAAAACTGCTGGTAGTCCAGCTCGTTGTTACGGAATGCGGCGAAGAACTGGTAAGGGCCATTGCTCGCCAGTTCATGCTGGTAGGCGTTGCCGCCCTGACCGCGCGGGCTGTCCTGGTCGAGCAGTTGCAGGCTCAGGCCCGTTACCAGCAGCAGGCCTGCAAAGGTGGCGATACGTCCACCCAGTGTCGGTAGCTCGGCATTCATGGCCGCATTGAACGGTTTACGCACTATCAGGCTCAATACAATGGCAGCCAGGGCGATGGCGCTGAGCAGGATGCCGATTGGATAGGATTCCAGTACGTTATTCAGCACTTCATCGGAGTAGACCAGGTAGTCCACGGCGATAAAGTTGAAACGCACGCCGAACTCATCCCAGAACAGCCACTCGGCCACGCCAGTAAAAAGCATGGCAAACAAGCTGACCGTCAGCAGGCCTTGCAGGAACCACTGGTGGCCGCGGCGACGCCACAGGGCTGGTGGGCATAACAGCAGATAGACCCCCAGCGGCACGGCGGCATAGGCTAGAAAGCCAAGGTCGTAGAGCAACCCAATGCCAAACACGGGCAGCCAGTTGTTGCCGGCCTCTCCCAGGTGTGTAACTAGTAGAACGCCTCGGGTGATTAGAAAGGTCGCCAGCCAACAGCCAGTCAACAGCAGGAGATAGCGCATAGGCGCGGTGTGCAGCAGACGCATTAGTTGTTTTTCCTTAAACGCGGGGGTGCGAAAGTGTGCCGGCGCCACTGTATTGAGTTTGTGAACCGACAGTAAAAAAAATGTCATTTATGTGAGAGTCGTAACTAAATTGTCTGAGCGCCCTGTGGTGCTGGCCCTGCGGGGTTCTTGGCCTTAAGCTGCGCGGGCCAAGACGGCCGTAACTGTGAACGGAGAGAGTGCCCATGCGAATTCTATTGGTTGAAGACAACCGCGATATCCTCGCCAACCTTGCCGACTACCTGGGTCTCAAGGGCTATACCGTTGACTGTGCGCAAGATGGTTTGTCGGGCCTGCACCTGGCGGCCACCGAGCATTACGACCTGATTGTGCTCGATATCATGTTGCCCGGCATCGACGGCTACACCCTGTGCAAGCGCCTGCGCGAAGATGCCCGTCGCGATACCCCGGTGATCATGCTGACCGCCCGCGACCAGTTGGATGACCGCCTGCAAGGCTTCAAGTCAGGTGCCGATGACTATTTGCTAAAACCCTTTGCCCTGTCCGAGCTGGCTGCCCGCATCGAGGCGGTTTTACGTCGTGCCCAGGGCGGCGGGCGACGCGAACTGCAGGTTGGCGAGTTGCGCTACGACCTCGATACCCTGGAAGTGACCCGTGAAGGCCGTCTGCTCAAGCTCAACCCGGTGGGCTTGAAGTTGCTGGCGGTACTCATGCAGAAAAGCCCCCATGTACTGCGCCGCGAAGTGCTGGAAGAAGCCCTGTGGGGCGATGATTGCCCGGACAGCGACAGCCTGCGCAGCCACGTCCACCAATTGCGTCAGGTCATCGACAAGCCGTTCGACAAGCCTCTGTTGCACACCGTACATGGCGTGGGCTATCGCCTCGCCGAGGTTCGTGATGGAGTTTAGGCAAAGTCTTTCCCAGCGGATCATCATCGCTTTTGCATTGATGAGCGCGCTGGTGGCAGGGACATTCGCTGTGGGCATTATTGCCACCGTGCACCTGGTCGAAGAAAAACTCATATCGGCAGGGCTGGGCGGGGATTTGCAGCGCCTGTTGCTGATGGACAACGGCGCGGAGTGGAACCATCGCCCCAAGCCGAGCCAGCTGTTTTATTTCAGTGGCGGGCGTGGCGACTTTGCCCTGCCCAAGGACCTGCGTCATCTGGATCCGGGCTTTCATGAAGTGTTCCGTGACCAGTTGTCGTATCACGCGATGGTAGAAGTGGTCGATGGCCGGCGTTATGTCCTGCTGCAAGACCAGAGCGATTTTGAAGAGCGCGAGCGCGTGTTGTTTGCTGTGGTCGCCGTCGGTTTTGTCCTGGCGCTGGCGCTGGCGGTGTTCCTGGGTTGGACCCTGGCGCGGCGGGTGATGGCTCCGGTTATCCGTCTGGCACGCCAGGTCCGCCATCGCGATCAGTTACTGGGGCTGGCGCCGCCGTTGGCCCCGGATTATGCGGCCGATGAAGTGGGCGAGCTGGCAGTGGCGTTCGATGCCACGCTGGGTCGGTTGCGCGACACCCTGACCCGCGAGCGTTTGTTCACCAGTGATGTCAGTCACGAGCTGCGTACTCCGCTGATGGTGCTGGCCAGTTCCTGCGAGCTGTTGCTGGAAAGCCCGTCGCTGGATCAGCGCAGTCGTTCACAGGTCGAGCGTATTTCCCGTGCCTGTGAGGAAATGCGCGAACTGGTGCAAACCTTCCTCATGCTGGCCCGTGCCCAGCATGAGGATGCCAACATGTCGCCTACGGTGACCTTGACTACCGTGGCCGAAGGCCTGATCAGCCTGTGGCGCGAGCCGATTGAAGCTAAGGGTCTTGAGCTGATCTACGACCCCGGCAATCCGCTGGATACCCGTTATAACGCCACTTTCCTGCATGCAGTCATGGGCAACTTGTTGCGCAATGCCTTGCACTACACCGACAGCGGGTTTATCCGGCTGACCCTGGAACCCAGCGGTTTTGTGGTGGAAGACAGCGGCGTGGGCATCCCTGAAGAAAAGCGCCAGGCGATGTTTCAGCCCTTTGTGCGCGGCAGCGAAAAACGCGGTGAAGGCCTGGGGCTTGGCCTGTCACTGGTGCAGCGCATCTGCGATAGCCAGGGCTGGCGGGTCACACTGACCACCATGGAGCCAAATGGCTGCCGTTTTCGTGTCGAGCTTGGTCCGGCCGAGGTTTGAAGTCTTTTCTGCGGCCTGCGTTCTGCAGGCCGCACCCCCCGAAAGTCTGGGCGTAAGTGGCCCTGCGCCAGTACTTTCAACCTGTAAAACCTTGAAATGTTTGTATGAATGGTCTGACAGAATTTTCACCTGTCCATGACCTGATGCACACGTCCCGCTGATTAAGGTAGTGCTCATTAGCTTCTGGAGCACTTGCATGAACTCGGTCATCAAACTCAAATTTTCTGAAAAGTACGACCAGCATCACGCTACGCAATACCTGATCAAGCATCAGGACGGCCTGGCCCGACGTTTGTCGCACAAGCGCGATGAACAATTGGCGCGTCGCGCTTTGCAGCTGGCAGGCGAACCTCAGGTCGTTCTCGATTTGCCTTGTGGCGCGGGCCGTTTCTGGCCGTTGCTGGCACAAATGCCAAGCCGCGAGATCATCGGTGCCGATAACTCGGCGTCCATGCTGGAGGTGGCATCTTTGGCCCAACCCGCCGACGTAGTGAAACGGGTACGGCGCTTGCAGATGTCAGCTTTTGAAATAGATTTGCCTGACAACTCGGTTGACAGTGTTTTTTGCATGCGCTTGTTGCACCACATTGGCGATGCAAGCCACCGGATGGCTCTATTACGGGAGCTTCATCGCGTTAGCCGGGACAGTGTGATTATCTCGTTGTGGGTAGATGGCAATTTTAAGGCCTGGAAACGCAAGCGTCTCGAGCGTCAACGCGCTGCAGAGGCAGATCAATACGGTTACCAAAATCGTTTTGTGTTACCTGCTGCTACAGTGGAGGCGGAATTCAAAAAGGCAGGTTTCACCGTTCAGGACCATTTGGACTTTATTCCGCTCTATGCGATGTGGCGGGTTTACGTATTACGAAAGAGATAACTCATGACCGTTGATTTTGTACAGCAATCCCCCTCTGCGACTGAAGACCCATTCGAGTTTTACTGGAATCAGCAAGGCGAATGGGTTGAAGAGCCCAATCAGCGTCGTGGTGGCGAGAGTGGTGTACAACGGATTCATGATGGTGAAGGGCGCTTGCTCTACGCCAAACGACAGGTGGGGCATACCTACCGTAGCTGGCGTTACCCGCTGGGTCGCCCGACGGTGTTGCGTGAACAGGATGCGTTGCTGGCCTTGAGCGCTTTGTCGGTTGGTGTGCCGGAGCTGGTGTACTGCGGAGCGCAACAAGCAACAGACAAGCAATGGCGTGCATTGCTGGTGACCGTGGGCCTGGAAGGCTTTGTTGAAATCGATAACTGGTACGCCGCCGGTGAGCGCGAGCGCTGCGGTGAAGCGGTACATGACCGAGTGCTTGAAGCGATAGGCCATACCTTGGCTCGTATGCACCTGGGCCGTTGGCAGCACGGCTGCCTGTACGCCAAACATGTCTTTGTACGGGTGACGGGGCAGGGCGAGGGAGCCGAGATTGACGTGGCTTTGCTGGACCTGGAGAAAAGTCGGCAACGCCTGACGGCCCAAAAAGCCGCTTCTCACGATCTTAAGCAATTGCGCCGCCATTCGTCGTGGAGTGCAACAGAGTGGGACAGACTGATCTACTTTTATAAGACAGTGTTTGGCAGCGCTATCAAAGGTTTACGGTGATGAAGCGAGAAATAGCACGAAGTTTGTTTCTGCTGGGTGCCCTGGTCATTGCTGGCGTGGCGTTTGCCGCTTGGGAACAGCCTGTGACTCGAGTGTTGAGCGGGGCCCAAATAGGGGCTCATTGTCCGTTGCCGCGGGTGGTCAAAGCTGCGGTAGCAACCCGGCCCGACCACGACCTGTTGCTGTTTATGTTTGGAATGAGCCAGGGGCTGAAGAAGTAATAGCCAAGTCCCTGTAGCAGTTGACGAGCCGTGCGAGGCTACGTCCGGCTGCGCAGCAGTCGTAAAGCCATCCAGCGTTGGTGTATCTGATACACCGTGATCTTTGGGTTTACGACTGCTGCGCAGCCGGACGCAGCCTCTTTCCTTAGGCAGCGACTACAAGTGTTTCTGCAGCTCTACATGATATGCAAATGGTTGTCCCAAAGCCCCGAGGGTAAATCCAATGGCTTGGCTATCAGCTCGCTCTGACGGCAATCGTAGAAACGGCAACGGCCCTGGCCGGACGTAACCACAAAGCCATCCTCCACTGCACCCACCCCAGCACAATCCGGTAATGGCGCATCCAGGCGCAGCACGCCACTGTCCAGGTCCCAGATAAAGAACCGATTGCCCCGCGGAGCCGTCAGCGCAACCAGACGCAACTCACTGTGAACCGCGACACTGGCGGTGTAATGGCCCATGGCGCGCAGTTGCTGCTCGGCCACCGGGAAGGGTTCAAATGGCTGGCCGGGACGCTTGATGGCCAACAGTTCCGACAACTCATGGGCATCCCCCATAAATTGCTGGCAAGCGACGATGGTGCCGTCACTGGCAATGCCCAAATGGCGCACACTGTTCATCTGCTGGCTCAGGGTTTCCTGGCTGATCAGGCTGCCATCACGGTGCATCAGCACCAGGCTGGGTTCCATCGCGTTCAGGTTCATTTCGACCCGGCTTTCGGCTTCGGTACGAATACCGCCGTTGGCCACCACCAGTGTTTCACCGTCAGGCATCCACGACACCTGATGCGGGCCGACGCCGTGGGTGGGAATTTCACCGCTGTGGATCAGGCGCTCGCCTTCAAAGCGATAAACCCCAAGCAAGCCACGGCCCGGATCAGTGGTGTCGTTTTCAGTGGTGTACAGCCACTCGCCGTCTTTATGGATGACCGCGTGCCCATAAAAATGCCTGTTGGGCCGGGACGTCAGGGTTTGCAGCAACTCCCCGTCTGTCAGGCTGATCAGGTAGCTTTCGGTACCGGGGCGCCGCGCCACGAACAGGGCAATGGGCAGTGTCGGATGGTTAATGATGTCATGGCAGCGCTGGCCGACCCGGGTGCTGAACACCTGAGTGCCATCCAGACGATAACCAACAGCCAGGTGATTGCCGTCTGCATCGTCGCGGGCACTCAGCAGCAACGGGCTTTGGCCTTTCTGTTTAAACAGTGACCAACCGCCCAGCGTGATTGCACTGAGCAATAAGCCACCAAGCTTGAGTGCTTGCCTGCGCATCATCGAACCTTCCTTTATCAATCGCCGTCGTTGGCGTTAAAGCCCAGCTGGATGCCCAGGGCCTTGGCCAGTTCGCCTTCGTGCAGGCGGTGAACCACGTTGAGGCTGTCGTAGATGGCGTTGAGCTGGGCGCGCCCGGCATCGTCAGCCAGCAACTCGTTGAGGGTGCGCTGGTTGTCATTGAACAGCTTGAGCGAGGTGGCGTAGGCCGCGTCGATCTTGTCAGCCAACGGCTTTTGTTCAGCGGGTAGCAGGCTGCGCAGGCCCTTGTTGTCGACACCGGCCCAGACGGTCTGGGCTGCGGCCAGGCTGGCGGCCAGGCTTTTGAGTGACGACTCGCTGCGCCATGCATCAGCCTGGAACGGTTGCGGGATGCCTTTGCTCTGGCGGCCCATTGGCGTGCCGAGTTTTTTCTTCAGGGTATCGAGTGCGGTGACCTGCACGCGCAGCACGTCAGCGATGGCTTCGTGGGAGTCGGCGTAGCGCTGGTTGGGGAACTTGCTCATTTGCGCGAGCATGCCGTCCGTGCTGTTCCAGCTGGCCAGAATCTCTTCGGCCAGTTGCTTCTGACGTTCGCCGATGGCAGTCAGCAGCGGGCAGTAACGGGCTTTTTGCGCATCGTCGGCCAGGTTGATATTGCTGTCGAACAGAATGTATTCGTAGGCAGACAGGCCTTGCACCACAACGCTGGACTTGGCCAGGGCCGCGGCATCGATCTGCGGCTGGGCGATCACCAGTTGTTCGACCTGACGGCCGACCAGGTTCTTTTTGTCCGGCCAGAACTGTACCTGCCACGAACGATTACCCTCGGCCAGCGGCCCGATCAGCAAAGGTTGCAGCTCGGCCCAGGCTTTTTGCGCATGCAGGAAGTCGGCGCGGGCCGTTTCCAGGGTTTCCTTGCCCTGGCAGTAGGCCAGGGCGCTGACGGCCAACTGGCGGTCAGCTTCAACCCAGCGGCTGTAGGTAGGCAGGATCACTTGTTTGGCGATGGCTGCCGAGGTGACGGCCTGCGGGTCTTGTGGAGAGCAGGCCGCCAGGGCGATGGCGGCAAGGCTGGTGAACAACAGCTTGGGTCGAAACATGTCGGGGTCCCCGATCTTGTAAAGCGTTAAAGAGAGTTCAGGAACGCCAGCAACGCGGCGCGTTGCTCGGCATTAAAGCGTAACACCTGCTGCCTGGCCGGTTCGGCCTCGCCGCCATGCCAGAGCACGGCTTCCAGCAGGTTGCGGGCACGACCATCGTGCAAAAACTGGGTGTGGCCACTTACCGCCTGGGTCAAGCCGATTCCCCACAACGGCGGCGTACGCCAGTCCTGGCCGCTGGCGGCGAATTCGCTGCGGTTATCGGCAAGGCCCGGGCCCATGTCGTGCAGCAGCAAGTCGCTGTAGGGGTGGATGACCTGATTGGCCAGCTCGGGCTCGGCGGCGTTGGCCGATGTGGTGAACGTTGGCGTATGACACGAGTTGCAGCCGGCCTGGTAGAACAGGTTTTTCCCGGCCAGCACCTGGGGTGCGCCGACATCACGGCGGGCGGGTACGGCCAGGTTGCGAGTGTAGAACTCCACCAGGCGCAGAATGTTGTCGCTGACCTCGGGTTCGCCATCCGGGCCATTGCCGTTGGGCGCCTCGAGGCAGGCAGTTTGGGCCTTGGTGCAGTCATCGAAGGGCCTCAGGGAAGTCGTGAGCCCCATATCACCAGAAAAAGCGTGAACATTTTGTTGATTGAGGTTCGGTTGCCCGGCTTTCCAGCCAAAACGGCCCAACACTGTCTTTTGTTGCGCGTCATCCCACACCCAGTTCGGGCGCCCGGCAATACCCTCACGTTTGTCGGCATTGGCCAGAATGGCTTCGTTGGGAATGGCCTCGAGCAGCCCCAGGCCGATCATCGGGGGTGCAATGCGGGCCGACATGCGGGTGTCGGGATGCATCGGGCCATAACCCAGCTGGGTAATCTGCAGGGTGGGCTTGCGCAGTTCGACTTCAGTGCCGTCCTTGAAACGCACGGTGACCGGCTCGTAATCGACCCGAACCTTGCCTTCGGGAGCTACACCGGGCACGGCCATATCCTGCAACTGGCCACCATAGACCGGCTCGGGCACGATGCCTGCCCGCTCGATCAGCGTGGCGTAAGCAGGGTCGTTGGGGATCGACAGGCGCACCAGCATCGACACCGAGTTCTTGGCGCCCGGAGCGGGAGGGTGGCCGCGACCATCCTTGATGTGGCAGTTCTGGCAGCCGTTGGTGTTGAACAACGGGCCCAGGCCATCACGGGCGGTTGTGGTGGACGGGGCTATGACCCAGGGGCTGCGAAAGAAGCTGTTGCCGACGCTGAAATCCAGGCGCCGGGTGGGCGACAAGTTGGCCGAGGGCATGGAAAACGAGTTCTGATCGGTTTTGCGCACCGTAGTAGCCCCGCCTGAGCGGGCTTCGCCGGGCTCGGGTTTGGTAAAGCGCGGGGCATTATCACAACCGCCAAGGCACAGGGCCATGAGCAGCAGAGACAGGCGAAGAGGCAACGAAGGCATCAAACGTCCAGATCAGCGAGCAAAATCGAGGGCGCAAAGTTTAGCAGGGAAGGGGAATTGAAATAAGAGGGATTAGCGTTTGCTGTGACTTGGGGCAGACAAATGACCCTGTAGAAACTCTGTTGCCGATCAAGCCCGTCTGTTGTTCGCAAATCCCTCATCCAAACCGGCCGCTCGGCCGCCTCGACCGCCTCGACCGCCTCGGCAGCTTTTGATCTGGCTTTTGATTTTGATCTGCTGGCCCCATCGGCAGGCCGAGTGGAGGTTCTGCGCAGTGGGTCGACCGGCATGGATGCCGGGAGAGCCGCGATGGGCCATGGATGGCCCGTGGCGGCGTGCCCACGGAGCGGGACCGGAGCGAGGGAACCTGAGCGCAGCGAAGGCCGTACGCCAGGGGCAAGCCTTTTTGGTTACTTTTTCGGCGTCTGGAAAAAGTGACTCGCTGTAAGAGCGAAACCAATATCCCAGTTAGACATGAATGCCGGATATGTACTCAAAGTTCAAGTTAGAGCCACCAAGTACATATCCATTCGATGTGCCACGGCTCTCTACGGGTTCCGCCCTTACGGCGGCTCACTTTTGTCAAACAGCCACAAAAGTAAGCAAAAAGGCCTTGCCCTACCATACGGCCGCCTCGCCAAGGCTCGCCGGTGCCCTCACTCCGGCACTGTTATGGGGGCACGCCGCGACGGGCCATCCATGGCCCATCGCGGCTGGCGCGGCGTCCTGCCGCGCCACCCCCATAACAGCACCTGCGTTCGGCCTTCTGTGAGGGGCATTCACGTCGCTTGGCTAATCGAGTGGCCACAGCAAAAGCAAAGGCAAAGGCAAAACCTTGTCGTAGCGAGCAGGCTCGATGTTGAAGTTCTCTTGCTCCCGCCGAAGCGGCCTACAAAAAAGGCGACCCGAAGGTCGCCTTATTGTTCATTCACTCAAACGTTGCAGATCAGAAATCGTGATCGGCGTTGTCCGGGTTCAGGTCGCTGATGCCCAGCTTGCCAGCGGCTTGCTCGATGGCTCCGGTCTGCTTGACCAGGGCAGCGATGGCATCACGCACAACCTGGTTGCCCGCAGCGTTGTCAGCTGCGATCAACTGGTCGTAGTGCTCGCCCTTGTTGGCGCGGTCAACCATGACCTGGATCTTGGCTTCGGTGTCGGCCAGATCGGATTTGAGCGTGGCGTCGGTAGCCGGGTCAATGACCACCACCAGCGACGACAGGCTTGGGCCGGTCATTTTTGTGCCGTCAGCACGCACGTACTCACCCAGATACACGTTGCGAATGCCCTTGGCATCGTAGAAGTGCGAGTTGTGGGTGTTGTCGCTGAAGCAGTCCTGCTCGTCTTCAGGGGAGTTGGCTTCCAGGGACACTTTCATCCGCTCGCCGGCCAGTTCGCCCAGCGACAGGCTGCCCATGCCGAACAGCATTTTGCGCAGGCCGTTTTGTACCGGCTCGGCTTCCAGCGTGGCGCGGTAGTTGTCAGCCACGTTTGGTGCCCAGTTGCCGACCATTTCGTTGAGGTCGTTGACCAGCAGTTGGGTCACGGCTTTCAGATAGGCGCGACGACGATCGTTATGACCACCGGTGGCGCCTTCGCCTTCCAGGTAGTCCGAAGCAGGACGGTTGCCTGCACCCGGGCCCGTACCGTTGAGGTCCTGGCCCCACAGCAGGAATTCGATGGCGTGGTAGCCGGTGGCTACGTTGGCTTCGGAGCCGCCCAGCTCGTTGAGGCTGGCCAGGGTTTCCGGGGTGATTTCGGTTACGTCGACCTTGTCTTCACCAATCTGGATCTGGGGGTTGGCGATGATGTTGGCGTTGGCACCCGGGTTGCCCAGTGCGCCGGCGTAGTTGGCGTCAACGTAGTCGATCAGGCCTTCGTCCAGGGGCCAGGCATTCACCTGGCCTTCCCAGTCATCGATGATGGTGTTACCGAAGCGGAACACTTCGCTCTGCAGGTAAGGCACGCGAGCTTCAACCCAGGCGGCACGGGCAGCTTTGAGGGTCTCGTCGTTGGGCTTGGCCAGGAATGCATCGATGGCGGTTTGCAGTTTCTTGGCAGTGCTTTCGGCGTCGCTGTACACGGCGTGAACCATGTCGGCGTAATGGGCAACGACGGCCTTGGCGGCAGCTTCGTCGACTTTTGCCGCCGTGATGTCAGTGGCAGGCGTCGCGGTACTGGTGGCGGCTGCTGGCGTAGGGGTTGCTGCGGTTTTTTCCTTGTCCTTGTCGCCACAGCCGGCGAGTGAGATAGCAATGGCCAGCAGACTGGCGGTAGCCAGAGGCATACGAATCATGGCGAAAATCCTGCTTCGAGAGGTGGGACAAGCGTGCGGCTGCACGCGAAACTGCCACATGATGCGAAAGATATGCATTTTCTGTAAAGGGCTACTGTTGGAAATATTTCTTATTTACTTCAGCTCTGCCCCGGGTCTTTCGTGAATCTCGAAATAAGGACTTACATAATGACGGCCTTGTTACGTCGGGCCTGCTTGAGATAAGCCACCAGCTCCCGTGCCCCAAGGGGTTTGCTGTACAGGTAGCCCTGGCCTTCATGGCAGCCCTCGGCGATCACATAGGCTTCCTGTTCGACCGTTTCGACACCTTCGGCGATGACCTGCATGCCAAGGCTTTTACCGAGCTGGATGATGGCGCGCACGATGGTGGCATCGTCACCGTCATCGATGAGGTCCTGCACAAAGCTTTTATCAATCTTGATTTTGTCCAGCGGCAGGCTTTTGAGGTAACTCAGGGATGAATAACCGGTACCGAAATCATCAATCGCAATCAATGCACCGGAGCGTCGCAGGCTCAGCAGGTGCTGGGCGGCGGTGCTGATGTCTTTCATCAGGCTGGTTTCAGTCACTTCCAGCTCAAGGCTGCGCGGGGCCAGGCGGTGGCGTTGCAGCAGGTTGTTGACCACCCGGGGCAGGTCTATGTGGTGCAACTGCACGGTGGACAGGTTGACGGCCATGCGCAATTCACTGAAACCCAGGTCGTGCCATTCGCGCAGCTGGCCGCAGGCCTGGTCCAGCGCCCATTCGCCAATGGCAATGATGCTGCCGTTTTTCTCGGCCAGCGGAATAAACAGGTCGGGCGGCACCATGCCGTGCTCCGGATGCTGCCAGCGCAGAAGGGCTTCTACGCCGACCACGCGGTGATCGCTGTAGCGGATCTGTGGTTGATAGACCAGGTAAAGCTGGTTGCACAGCAGGGCTTCGCGCAGGTCTTTTTCCAGTTCGCGCATGCGTCGCATCTCGCGGTCGACGCTGGCGATATAAAACTGATAACGGCTGCGCGAATAGCTTTTGGCCAGGGTCATGGTCTGTTCGGCTTTTTGCAGCAACTGCTCGGTGGTATCGCCGTCTTCAGGGAACAGGGTGATGCCGATGGTGGCGCGCAGGCGGATATTTTGCTGGTCAAGGCTGAACGGCGATTCGAGGTCGTCGAGAATGCTCTGGGCCAGTTCGGCAGCCTCATAGGGCTGTTCGATATGGGCCTGCACCAGGGCAAACTGATCGCCGCCCAGACGCCCAAGCGCACCGAGGCTGCCGCTGTGGGCGCGCAAACGGTCGGCCAGGGCCTGGAGCAACTGGTCGCCGGTTTGATAACCAAACTGTTCGTTGATGCCCTTGAAGTCGTCCAGGCCCACGCACAGCACGGCGACACGCCGTTGCAGGCGGCCGGCATCGGTGAGGATCTTGCCCAGTTGCCCCTGCAATTGCTGGCGGTTGGGCAGGCCGGTCAAAAAGTCGTACTGGGCCATGCGCAGCAACGAACTTTCGGCTTCGTGACGCAAACGGTTGTTGCGCTCGATCGAGGCCAGCAACTGGTTGGATGTATTGACCCACACCCCTAGCTCGTTGTGCTCGTGGCCCTTGAGCAGAGGGATCACATGTTCGCTGGGGCGATCGGGATTGATGCTGGTCAGGTGCCCGATGATTTTTGACAGCGGCTTGGTCAGCAGCCAGTGATAGACCAGATACAACACCAGCCCCATGAGCAGAGCGCGCAACAGGCCGGAAAACAGCATCACCGCCGAATCGGTCAACAGGCCCTGACCGTAAGTTGCGGTGTCGAGGGTGATGCTCAGGTCGCCGTAGTACTCACTGTATGGGCCTTGGCCAACCAGCGGAATGCGCACCCTGTGCTCCTGACCCAGTATCAGGTCGGTCACCCAGCGGCTCGATGAGCTTTGCAACTCGCGGTTTTTTTCGGCCAGCGGCGCTTCATTGGGATGGCCGATGGAAGCCTTGCGCACCGCTGGGTCCTGGAACAGACCTTCGATAACCTGCATGGCCATATCGCGATCCAGGCTGTAAAGCGCCTGGGTTGAGGGGTCGCGAAACATGTCGAGGATTCGTTCGGCATCTGCCGTAACGGCTTGTCGGACTTTGTAGGCGTCGAACACGATCTGTGCGCAGCTCAGCACGCCTCCAACGACCACTGCTGAAAGCAGCACGATGCGGAGCAACTTGAGTGACAAGCTGTTTTTGAATTGCCGCTTCAAAGCGCTATTCCCTGTTCCTGCCATTAATGCCTGTGGCCTTGTATGTGAACGATTTTTTGCCAGAGTGCAAGTGACCAATGTGCAGCGCTTGTGACGGCTACTGTGTCGGTATCTTCACCTTGAACTTGAGGCGCAGCCTGAAAAATTCCCGCCGCTTTCATACTAGCTGGCCCGGATTGGATGGGCTTTTTAGCAAGCCAAAAAAAAACCCGGCAATGCCGGGTTTTTTTATCTGGAGCGAGACTTAGGCAGTGAAGGGTTTGCCTTCGAACTGCTCAGCAACGAACTTCCAGTTAACGAGGTTCCAGAACGCTTCTACATACTTCGGACGCACGTTGCGGTAGTCGATGTAGTAGGCGTGTTCCCAAACGTCGCAGGTCAGCAGCGGGGTGTCGCCGCTGGTCAGCGGGTTGCCGGCGCCGATGGTGCTGGCCAGGGCCAGGGAACCGTCAGCTTTCTTCACCAGCCAGCCCCAGCCGGAGCCGAAGGTGCCGATGGAAGTCTTGCTGAATTCTTCTTTGAACTTGTCGAACGAACCGAAGGCAGCGTTGATGGCATCAGCCAGCGCGCCAGTCGGTTGGCCGCCGGCGTTTGGCGCCAGGCAGTTCCAGTAGAAGGTGTGGTTCCAGACCTGAGCGGCGTTGTTGAAGATACCGCCCGAAGAGGTTTTGACGATCTCTTCCAGGGTTTTGCCTTCGAACTCGGTGCCTGGCACCAGGTTGTTCAGGTTCACGACGTAGGTGTTGTGGTGCTTGTCGTGGTGAAACTCCAGGGTTTCTTTGGAGATGTGCGGCTGCAGGGCATCGTGTGCGTACGGCAGCGGCGGCAATTCGAAAGCCATGATGATTCTCCTAATCAGGTCAGTTGCGATGAGCGCAAGGCCGATCACGGGCGGCCAAACACGCGCCGATGAGTTTTTACTCTTTGCGGCGCAGGGTCAGGATCATAGCACCGGGGTGACGGCATAACCACGCGACAACTGTGTGGGATAGACGTTTCAGCACATGTGGGACTATTTTTTTTTGCCTGTGGGAACAGGGTTATGCTCAGCCTGAAACAATTAACTGCAGCGCCACTGCATACATCATCACCGCTACCAGCAAGTCCAGGATACGCCAGGTGTTTGGCCGTGCCAGCCACGGTGCAAGCCAGGCCGCACCCAGCGCCAGGGTGAAAAACCACATCAGCGAAGCACTGGCCGCGCCCACCACATAAGCGCCGGGCACGCTTTGCTGGGCGCCAAGGGAACCGATCAGCAACACTGTATCAAGGTAAACGTGGGGGTTGAGCAGGGTGACGGCCAGTGCGCTGAGCATCACTGCCTTGAGCGAGCGAGCAGTCTGGCTGGCAGAATGCTCAAGGCTCGATGTGGAAAACGCCCGGCGCAGTGCCTGGGTGCCGTACCAGAGTAAGAACACCGCCCCGCCCCAGCGCGCAACACTGAGTAATAGCGGGTTTTGCGCCAGAAGGGTCGCCAGGCCAAACACCCCGGCCGCCACCAGCAGGGCATCGCACACTACGCAAAATGCCGCCACGGGCAGGTGGTGTTCACGGCGCAGGCTTTGCGCCAGCACAAAGGCATTCTGGGTGCCGATGGCCATAATCAGGCCGAACGCGACCAACAGGCCATTAAGGTAGCTTTGCCACATAAGGATTACTCGTTGTACTGCAGGCGGGGTTGCTGCTGGCTATTCTCCTGCCCTTGGATGTATAAGAAAAACCAATATTGCTGATCGCTCATTAGGAAAACTGATGTTCGACTATAAGTTGCTCTCGGCCCTGGCCGCCGTTGTGGAACAGGCCGGTTTTGAACGGGCGGCGCAGGTGCTTGGGCTGTCCCAATCGGCCATCTCCCAGCGCATCAAATTGCTTGAAGCCCGTATCGGCCAGCCGGTGCTGGTACGCGCGACGCCGCCAAGCCCGACCGAAATCGGCCGGCGCCTGCTCAACCATGTACAGCAAGTGCGTTTGCTGGAGCGTGACTTGCAAAGTGCGGTGCCGGCGCTGGACGATGAAGGTTTGCCCGAGCGCCTGCGCATCGCCTTGAATGCCGACAGCCTGGCCACCTGGTGGGCGCCGGCCGTGGGGGATTTTTGCGCCGAGCAGCACCTGTTGCTAGACCTTGTGGTTGAGGATCAGACCGTTGGCCTCAAGCGCATGCGCGCCGGTGAAGTGGCTGCCTGCCTGTGTGCCAGTGAACGGCCGGTCGCCGGGGCCCGCAGTGTGCTGCTGGGCGCCATGCGTTACCGGGCGCTGGCCAGCCCAGAGTTTATTGCACGGCATTTTCCGGATGGCGTCAGCGCTGCGCAGTTGCCCAAGACCCCTGCGCTGGTGTTCGGCCCGGATGATTTTCTGCAACATCGCTACCTGGCTTCGCTGGGTGTGGATGGCGGTTTTGAGCACCATTTATGCCCATCTTCCGAAGGCTTTATCCGTTTGGCTGAGGCCGGCCTGGGGTGGGGGCTGGTGCCTGAGCTGCAAGTGCGCGAACAACTGGAAAATGGCCGCCTGGTGGAGCTTTTGCCAGATAAACCCATCGACGTGCCATTGTACTGGCATCATTGGCGCAATGGCGGACAACTGCTGGGGCAACTGACCGAACATTTATCTCGTTCGGCAGCCCGTTGGTTAGTGCCTTTGGCCTGATAACCGGCGTTTAAAGAGCAAGCAGCACGAATTACAGCATTTGGAGTGATTGATGAAGATTCTGGTCACCGGCGCAAGCGGCTTCATTGGCGGACGCTTTGCGCGTTTTGCCCTGGAGCAGGGCTTTGACGTACGGGTCAGCGGGCGTCGGGCCGAAGGTGTCGAACACCTGGTACGACGCGGCGCTGAATTTATCCCGGGTGATTTGACCGATGGCCTGCTGGTGCGCGACTTGTGCGTGGATGTCGATGCGGTGGTGCATTGTGCGGGGCATGTGGGTGCCTGGGGGCGCTACCAGGACTTCCACCGCGACAACGTGCTGGTGACTGAAAACGTAGTTGAAGCCTGTCTGAAACAGCGGGTGCGGCGTCTGGTGCATTTGTCATCGGCAGCGTTGTACTTCGATGGTCGCAACCACACCGACCTGACCGAAGAACAGTTGCCCAAGCGCTTCAGGCACCCTTTTGCCGCCACTAAAAACCTGGCGGAGCAGAAGGTGTTCGGTGCCCAGGAGTTTGGCCTTGAAGTGATTGCCCTGCGCCCGCGTTTTGTGACGGGGGCAGGGGACATGAGCCTCTTCCCGCGATTGATCAAACAGCAGCGCAAAGGTCGTCTGGCCATTGTTGGCAACGGTTTGAACAAGGTCGATTTCACCAGTATGCAAAACCTCAACGAAGCGCTGATGAGCAGCCTGTTGAGCAGTGCAGCGGCGTTGGGCAGGGCCTACAACATCAGTAATGGCACGCCGATACCGTATTGGGATGTGGTCAATTATGTGATGCGCCAGATGAACGTGCCGCAAGTGACCCGTTATCGTGGTTACGCCACGGCCTACAGCCGTGGCGCGCTTAACGAAGCTGCCTGCAAGTTATGGCCGGGGCAGCCCGAACCGTCACTCTCGCGTTTGGGGGTGCAGATCATGGATAAAGACTTTACCCTCGACATCAGCCGCGCCCGGCACTACCTCGACTACGATCCCAAGGTGAGTCTGTGGTCCGCGCTTGATGAATTCTGTGGTTGGTGGAAAGCTCAGGAATCCCCTTACCGCTGACCGCTTGCCGCCATTTTTAAAGGTTTACGATGCGTAACGATGCCCGCGACGACTTTGACAATGTGCCGACCCTTCGCGCCGATACCGATGACCATGACGAACCGGCGTCCAGCTTTGGTGCCCGTGAGCGCACCACGGTGTATTCGCGCAATACCCCGGTGATCAAGGTCAAGGGTCCGAGTACCGGGCCTTTGTGGGCCATGATCTGCGCCTTGCTGGTGGCCGTTGGCGGGCTGGGCTGGTGGAGCTTCCAGCAGATTTCGCTGATGGAGCAGCAGTTGGTGGCCACCCAGGAGAGCTTTGCCCGTATCAGCGAAGAGGCAGCCGGGCGCCTGCAGGCCATATCCGGCAAGGTGGTTGCCAGTGAATCGACAATCAACAATGGCAGCGAAGCCTTGAAGTTGCAGATCAAGCAGCTAGAAGAACAGCTGCTTGAGCAGAGCAAGCGTCAGCAAGGGCTGGTGGCGGGGCAGCAGGGGGATCTGGATCAGCGCTTTGAGCAAATCAATGCCGCGATGTTGATGCAAGTGACTGCCCAGAAAGAAAGCCAGGCCAGGCTCGAAGCCGATATCAAGAGTCTGGGTACTGAACTGGCCACGCTCAAGGCAGGTGTCGCCCAACAGGCCACGGATGTGGCGGCCTTGAAGAAACAGGGCAACCCGGGCGCGGCGGTGGAGCGCCTGGAGCAGGATATGATCGTGCTCAAAAGCGAACTTGAGAACCGCCCGGCACCAGCTCAAGGTGCCAATGCTGCCGAGTTCGATGTGTTCCGTGCCCAGATGACGCGCAACATCAACACCCTGCAGAGCCAGATGCAGAACCTGCAGAAGCAGATCAGCGCTCGACCTTGAGCCTGTGCTGAGGGTTTGCCCCTCACCCCGGCCCTCTCCCGCAGGGAGAGGGGGCTGATGTGTGGCGTCAGTCATACCTGCATGTGCCTGTCGGCGGATTTCCGCTTATTGCAACGCTGAAAATCAGCGGATTCCCGCCTACCCATCTCCCGCAAGCCATGTAAACCGTGGTCTCAAGCGTTGGCACAAGTTCTGCTATAGCCCAGCAAGCTCGCGTTTTGACGCGCTATAAAAAAACAATGAAAGAAGGATCCATTCAATGGATAACTCCAGCACCCTGCCTGCCGGGGCCGTGTCTGCGGCGCCTAAAGAAAAGACCACCTCCAGCCGTATCAAATCGATTTTCAGCGGTTCCGTCGGCAATATGGTCGAGTGGTACGACTGGTACGTTTACGCCGCGTTTTCGCTGTACTTCGCCAAGGCCTTCTTCCCCAAGGGCGACACCACCGCACAACTGCTCAACACCGCCGCGATCTTCGCCGTGGGCTTTTTGATGCGCCCGATCGGCGGCTGGCTAATGGGCCTGTACGCGGATCGCAAAGGCCGCAAGGCCGCGCTGATGGCTTCGGTCCTGTTGATGTGCTTCGGTTCGCTGGTAATTGCCCTGTCGCCGGGTTACGAAACCATCGGCGTGTGGGCGCCTATCCTGCTGGTCTTCGCCCGCTTGCTGCAGGGCCTGTCGGTGGGTGGCGAATACGGCACCTCGGCCACTTACCTGAGTGAAATGGCGACCAAGGAACGTCGCGGTTTCTTCTCGAGCTTCCAGTATGTAACCCTGATCTCGGGGCAGCTTATCGCTTTGGGCGTGCTGATCGTGCTGCAACAGACCCTCACCGAAGAGCAACTGTACAGCTGGGGCTGGCGCGTACCGTTCGTGATCGGCGCCCTGTGTGCCGTGGTTGCGCTGTATCTGCGTCGAGGCATGGAAGAAACCGAGTCGTTCAAAAAAACCAGGGTCAAGCCTAAAGAAAGCGCCATGCGCACCCTGCTGCGCCACCCCAAAGAGCTGATGACCGTAGTTGGCCTGACCATGGGCGGCACGCTGGCGTTCTACACCTACACCACCTATATGCAGAAGTACCTGGTGAACACGGTGGGCATGAGCATCTCGGATTCCACCACCATCTCGGCCGCCACGCTGTTTCTGTTCATGTGCATTCAGCCGCTGGTGGGCGCGCTTTCCGACAAGATCGGCCGTCGTCCGATCCTGATCGCCTTCGGTGTACTGGGTACCCTGTTTACCGTACCGATCCTGACCACTCTGCACACCATTACCACCTGGTGGGGTGCGTTCTTCCTGATCATGGCCGCGCTGATTATTGTCAGTGGCTACACCTCGATCAACGCCGTGGTGAAAGCGGAACTGTTTCCCACGGAAATTCGCGCACTGGGTGTTGGTTTGCCTTACGCACTGACCGTGTCGATCTTCGGCGGTACAGCTGAATATATCGCTCTGTGGTTCAAGAGTGCAGGTATGGAAACCGGTTACTACTGGTACGTGACAGCTTGTATTGCCTGCTCGCTGGCGGTGTACGCCACCATGAAAGACACCCGCAAGCACTCGCGCATCGAGACTGACTGACAGCCCACCCGCTCCCACAGGGGTTAGCCGATACTGCTATTTGACAGGCTGGCCAATTGGCCGGCCTGTTTGCTTTTCAGATCCGCCTCCCGGCGATCATGGCCACCAATATCCCCGCCAGTACCCGCCAAGGGCCGATGGTGCCGAAATCCAGCTCCGAATCATCCGCCAGGTAGTCACCCAAGGCAGTTCCCAAGCCGTGGCGCAAACTTTTATCACCCAAAACGCCAAGGTGAACTGAGGAAGTTCGTTCATTCCAGGCTCCAGTTCTCGAGGGGTACAAAGCCGTTTGGGTACCGGCTTTTTTGCCGGCGAAGACGGGTGCTCGCGCAGCAAAAAATGGGTAATGGACTGATGAAAGCCTGTCTGTGAGTGCGATTTATTTGAATTAATAGTCAGTTAATTCAGTTAGCCCACTATCAATCTCAGCAACACCTCTATGGCCGGCAGAACATGTGTGCCGCCCCACCGGGAGCTGGACGTCGTCAAGAGCCTGGTTCGGCGCGGACTTATATATCGAATTAATCGATTCTTTGGCGCTATTTTTTGCGCTTTTTAATCAAATTAATCGGCGTAGTCTTAAACCCATACCCACTGAACACCCCAAACACGAAACAAGGAGCTTTATCATGAAAACCAAACTTATCCTCGCTGCTGCTTTTTCTGCCCTGGCCTTCAACGCTTTTGCCGCCGATGGTTTCGATAAAACCCATTCGTCGAGCTTTGCTGAAGATGGCTACAGCCGTACAGGTTCTGCTGCAGTTGCTGCTGACGGTTATGACCGCACAGGTTCGGCTACGTTTGCAGAGGACGGCTACGACAAAACCGGCTCGGCCACCTTTGCAGAAGACGGTTTCAGCCGTACCAAATCGGACACCTTCGCTGCTGATGGCTACGATCGCACTCACGGCGCCCATTTCAGCTAACACCTGAACCAGGCACTCCAGCCCGGCCTTGGCCGGGCTTAGTCGTTTTTGGGGGTAAGACAGTGGAGATCCAACCCGTAGATACTCTGTTGCAGGTCAAGCCCTATTGTGGGAGCGAGCCTGCTCGCGAACGACCTTCGCGAGCAGGCTCGCTCCCACAGTTGCAGTGTTCCTACGGCAGTTGCTACAAAACCTCGCAAGCTTTTGTAATCCCGGCAAATGCCTTGCACTATAGGCCCTCTATCTCAGCCGTTTGCGGACACTTCCCATGCATGACGATATCCATTTCTATGAACCTTCCCAGGGCCACGGCCTGCCCCATGATCCGTTCAATGCCATAGTCGGCCCGCGACCTATCGGCTGGATTTCGTCACAGGATGCCCAGGGCCGTCTGAACCTTGCGCCTTACAGTTTTTTCAACGCGTTCAACTACATCCCGCCGATCATCGGGTTTTGCAGTGTGGGCCGCAAAGACAGTCTCAATAACATTGAACAAACCGGCGAGTTTGTCTGGAACCTCGCCACCCGGCCGCTGGCCGAAGCCATGAACCAGAGCTGTGCCATGGTTGGGCCCGAGGTCAATGAGTTCGAGCTGGCCGGGCTGAGCACCGTACCGTCACGGGTGATCAGCGTGCCACGGGTGGCCGAGACGCCGGTGTCGTTCGAATGCAAGGTCACCCAGATCATTCAGTTGCAACGGGCAGACAAGGAACTGGTGCCGAGCTGGCTGATTCTGGGGGAGGTGGTGGCGGTGCATATTGCCAGGCACCTGCTCAAGGACGGGATTTACGATACCGCGGCCGCCGAACCGATCCTGCGTGGTGGCGGCCCGGCGGACTACTTCCAGCTGGGCCCTGAAGCACTGTTCAAAATGCATCGCCCACGCTGATTACCAAACCAGTTCGGCGTCATCAGTGACGCCTTGCAGGGCTTCAAGTTGCTCGGCCGCGGCGGCATCGGCGGCGGTCGCAGTCTTGAAGGTGTGCTCGGTGAGAATTTTGTGAAAGCGCGGCGCTCCACCTTCGTACAAGGCTTTGACCGCAATCGCTGCGTGATAAACGCCGGGCTCAACCGGAACTACAGCTGATACCGCTTCAAACTGTGCAAATTCTTTACGCGCCATGCTTCAACTCCCGGCCTATGGAAAAACCGGCATTCTACCTGTTCAGCCCGCCCACATCGCTGAAGGTCTGAAAATCGAGACTGTCCACCACTTGCTGGTGCACCAGCGCGCCGTATATTTCCATAAGCGATGAATTGAAATACGCGAGCATCGAGGGTTCATCCTGCCAATAGCCCGCCACCTGCCACAGCTGCGGGTCGTTATCACAATGCTGCAAGGCAAAGTGCAGGCAGCCGGGGGTCTGGAGCGTCGGTTCGATCAACTGGCTCAGGCAAGCCTCGACCCGGGCCGAACACCCTGCGCGGGCGCGAACCAGTGTCAAATGACTGACGGCATTAAGCTGGGGCATGCAGGCCTCCACAAAGCAAAGTGGTGTTGGGGGGAGGTTCAAAGCTTAGGGGCCGGCCCCTGTACGCCGTTAGTCGATTCCTGCCCCAGGCTTGCACGATTCTGCAAAAGCGCACCGAACCGCTGCCTCATGGCATGATCGGGCAAAGGGCCAGTTCATCAGGGTTTCGAGCAAGGTCAAGCGTCTGCAACGGCTTGGGCAGGCCTGTGCCTTCAGGCAATGACAGGATCAGGCAAGACAACGACAGAAATCAGCTACCCCTTGGCCTTGCACAAACTTAAGCTGTGCCTGCCCTGTTGCTTTGATGAGGATGCAACCCATGTCACTGCTGGAACCGCCGCGACCCGCGCTCGAGCCCGCGCTTGAAAAACAGCGCGTGGAACTGGCTGACCTGATTTTTCGCCATGCCCCGCAAGACGGTTCGTTCACCACCGGTGTCGACGCGCTGTTTGTGTCGCGCCACAGTCATCCCAGCGATTTCGCTCCCAGCCTGCCAAAACCCGCGCTGTGCATCATGGCCCAGGGGCGCAAGGAGGTGCGTCTGGCGGACGAGTACTTTGCCTACGACCCGCTCAATTATCTGGTGGTGTCCGTGTCGATGCCGATCAGTGGCCGGGTGCTGGAAATCTCCCCCGAACACCCGGTACTGGCCTTGCGTCTGGATATCGATCCGGTGGAAATCACCACGTTGATCAGCGATGCCGGCCCCCTGGGCGTGCCGTCGCGACCCACCGGGCGCGGGCTGTATGTTGAGCCTATAGACCAGCCAATGCTCGACGCAGTCTTGCGTCTGACACGTCTGCTCGACACACCCAAAGACATTGCCATGCTGGCGCCATTGATTCGCCGTGAGATTCTGTATCGGTTGTTGCGCAGCCCCCAGGGCTATCGCTTGTATGAAATCGCCAGCCAGAACAGCCAGAACCATCGCGTCAGCCGAGCTATTTCCTGGCTTAACGGCAACTTTGAGCAGCCGCTTCGTATCGACAGCCTGGCGCGCGAAGCCAATCTCAGCGTGTCGACCTTGCACCACAGGTTCAAGGCCATGACCGCCATGAGCCCGTTGCAGTACCAAAAGCAGCTGCGTCTCAACGAAGCCCGGCGACTGATGCTCAGCGAGGGGCTCGATGCCTCGGCGGCGGGTTACCGTGTGGGTTACGAAAGCCCGTCGCAATTCAGTCGCGAGTACAGCCGCCAGTTTGGCGCGCCACCTGTTCGAGACCTGGCGCGCCTGCGCATGAGCCTATAGTGTCAGCAATTCTTGCCAGCGCGCCTCGTCGATTTCAATCACGCTTGGCCCCTGGCGGTCGGCGGCACTGGCCAGGGCGGCGCGCAATTGCGCCTCGCCCTCGACCACCTGCGCGGCGCAGCCCAGCGCCTTGGCCACAGCGATAAAGTCCGGGGTGTAGATATCGACCCCCACGGGTTCGATGGCGCGATTGAGCATGTATTTTTTGATCTCACCATAGCCCTGGTTATTCCACAGCAGCACGATGATCGGGGTTTGCGCTTCCACTGCGCTGGCCAGTTCGGCGAGGGTAAATTGCAGTCCGCCATCACCTATAAGGCACAGCACCGGGCCACCCGTTTTGCCATTGGCCCGCCGCCCCAGCCAGGCCCCCACTGCCGCGGGCAGGGCGTAGCCGAGGGTGCCGTAGCCGGTCGAGGAGTTAAACCAGCGCCGTGGCTGCTCGGGGTTAAACGTCAGGTTGCCGGTGTACACCGGCTGAGTCGAATCGCCGACGCACACGGCATCCGGTAGAACATCGAAAACCGCCTGCAAAAAACGCGTCTGGGCGCGGGTCGGGGCATCCCATTCGGTGGCCAACTGCGTCTGCAGACGGCTGACCCGCACAGCGCCCCACTGCGGATCCCGTGCTGGCAACTGCGCAAGACTTGCCACTAATGCCTCGCTCGCCAGGTTGGCATCGGCCACCAGCGCCAGGGTCGGCGGGTAATTGCGTACGGTCTGGTCCGGGTCGATATCAATACGCAGCAACGCGCCCGGGATCTCGAAGCCGCCAGCAAAAGTCACATCGTAATCGGTCTCGGCCAACTCGGTGCCGATAGCCAGCACCACATCCGCTTCGGCCACCAGCGCGCGGGTGGCGACCAGGGTTTGGGTCGAGCCGATCAACAGCGGGTGAGAGGAGGGCAGCATGCCCTTGGCGTTGATGGTCAGGGCCACCGGCGCGCCCAGTCGCTCGGCCAGTTGCAACAGGGCTGGCGCTGCATCGATGGCGCCGCCACCCGCCAGAATCAGCGGGTGTTTGGCCTGGGCCAGAAGCTGGCCCATCTGTTCAATGGCAGCAGGCGCGGCGCCGGGGCGGGCAATGCTCACCGGCAGGCTGGCGAGCAGGGCGTCGGCATTCTCCACCAGCACGTCCAGAGGTATTTCAATATGCACCGGCCGCGGTCGGCCGGCCTGAAACAGGGCAAAGGCCCGGGCCAGTACGCCTGGTAGTTCCGTCGCCGACATCAGCGTATGGGAACACGCCGCCACCCCGGCCACCAGCGCGCTCTGGTTCGGTAGCTCGTGCAGCTTGCCGCGCCCGCCGCCCAGTTGGCTGCGCGACTGCACACTGGAAATCACCAGCATCGGGATCGAGTCGCCATAGGCCTGGCCCATTGCGGTGGTGATATTGGTCATTCCCGGCCCGGTGATGATAAAACACACCCCCGGTTTGCCGCTGGTGCGTGCATAGCCGTCGGCCATAAAGCCAGCACCCTGCTCATGACGCGGGGTGATGTGGTTGATCGTCGAACCGGCCAGCCCTCGATACAGCTCAACGGTATGCACTCCCGGAATGCCGAACACCTGTTCGACCCCGTACGCCTCCAGCAACTTGACCAATACTTCGCCGCACGTCGCCATGTGTCCTGTTCCTTTTTTGTTCTGGAAAAGACCATTGAAACGGCCGGCTGTGGTACGCACAACGCAAACGTGCTCATACTAGCCATGTCCTGGACTCATGGCTGACCATTGATGAAACGCCTTCCACCACTTCCTGCGCTGCATACGTTTTTGATCACGGCCCAGTGCTGCAACTTCACCCGTGCCGGCGAACAGTTGCATATCACCCAAGGGGCGGTGAGCCGACAAATTGCCGGGCTGGAAGAGCATCTGGGTTACCCGCTGTTCCACCGCCAGGCCCGTGGCCTGAGCCTGACCGAGCAGGGCCAGGCGCTGTACCCGCGTATCGAACAGGTATTCGACCTGATTGGCGAGGCCGTGGAATACGCCAGCATTCGCCGTACCCCGCTGCAGATCAAGGCACCCACCTGCATGCTGCGCTGGCTGCTACCCAAATTGCTGCATTGGCAAACATTGCGCCCGGATGTGCCGGTGGAACTGACCAGTAGTGTGCAGCACGGGGTGGATTTTCGCCGTGAGGCGTTTGATGCGGCAGTGGTGTACAGCCCGCAGCCAGGGCCCAAGCGACAGGGCAGGCACCTGTTTGACGAACAACTGACCCCGGTGTGTGCCCCGCAGCTGCTGGAGGGGCGCGATGCCATCAACCAGCTGGGCGATCTGACGCAGCACACCCTGCTACATCCCAGCCGAGACCAGCAGGACTGGACCCAGTGGCTGAATGCGGCGGGGGGCGAGGTGTCGGCGATCCGCAAGAGCCAGTACTTCGACACCCTGGACCTGGCCATGACCGTTGCCGCCCAGGGCAACGGTGTTGCGATAGGCGACTGGTCATTGATTGGCGACGACCTCAAGGCAGGCCGACTGGCCATGCCTTTCGATTTCAAAGTGCATACCGGCGCCGCCTACCTGCTGGTGTGCTCACCACGCCACGAGGCGTCGGCGCCGTTGCGCGAGTTGCTGGACTGGCTGGTGGAGCAGACGCGCTGCACGGATTAACCCTGTATCGATACAGCCCATTCTCCTGGTGCGGAAAAAATCGCTGTAACAGTTTAAAGGGGGTATTTCTTGAGTAAATGGGGTAAAAACACTCAATAAAGCCCCATTTAATCCTTTGGATTACCCTATTTAAGGACGTTTATGCACTCGCTCACCGTCGAACATCTGACCCAACTTCGCTTTGACGGCCTGCAGCTTTCAACCCTGAGGGCGCTGGGCGAGTACAGGGGCAAGCAAAAGCTGTTTGTCGCCCAATCGGCAGAAGCGCTCGCAGATCTCAAGCAGCAGGCAGTAATTGAGTCCGCAGAATCATCCAGCCGTCTGGAGGGCGTAATCGTTTCGCCCAGCCGCCTGAAATCCTTGATGATCAAAAATGCCCAGCCTAAAAGTCGCTCCGAGCAGGAAGTTGCCGGCTATCGGGATGCGCTGTCGCTGATACACGAAGCCTGCGATGCCATGCCTTTCTCGGAAGGCACGGTACGCCAGTTACATACGATTCTTTATCGATACTTGCCACAAGAGGGAGGCAGCTGGAAATCAACCAACAACGACATCATCGAGCGTCATCCTGATGGCAGTCTCAGGGTGAGATTCACACCCACTCCCGCTCATCTGACGCCGATGGCCATGAGTGATCTGCTAAGCTGCTATTACAGCGCAAATCAGCAAAAACTTGCCGATCCACTGGTTTTGGTTCCGTTGTGTGTTTTGGACTTTTTGTGTATCCACCCCTTTGCAGACGGCAACGGTCGCGTTGCACGCCTGCTGACTCTCTTGCTGCTCTATCAGTTTGATTACGTCGTAGGCCGTTTCATCAGCCTTGAGCGGATTTTTGAAGACAGCAAGGAGAGCTATTACGAAACCCTGGAGGCCAGCTCTGTTAATTGGCATTCAGGCACTCACGATGCAGGGCCTTGGCTCAATTACTTTTGGGGCGCGCTGATCAAAGCCTATAAAGAGTTTGAAGCGCGGGTTGGAACCATCGAGAAAAAGTACGGTAACAAGAGCAGCCGCGTTCGCATAGCCGTACTGAACCGTTCACTGCCCTTTTCAATCAGCGAGATTGAGCAGGCATGCCCCGGTACGAGCCGAGACACGGTGCGCCTGGTGTTACGCGCTTTGAAATCCGAAGGTTTGATTGAGTCCACCGGCAAGGGGCGAAGCGCGAAATGGCGCAATCGCCCCGTACCCTGAAACTTAATACCCCACCGTAAAGCGCTGGCGGGAATGCTTGGGCTGTTCGACCTCATCGAGCATGGCGATGGCAAAGTCGGCGAAGCTGATCCAGCTTTTGCCTTCGCTGTTGATCAGCAGGCGGTCGCTGCCCAGACGGAACTTGCCCGTGCGTTCGCCTTCGACAAATTCGGCCGAGGGTGACAGGAAGCTCCAGTCCAGGTCTTTTTCGCCGCGCAAGGTGTCGAGGTAGACGCCGCCCGCCGTGGCTTCAGGCCGGTATTCGTCGGGGAAGCCCGGGCTGTCGATGACTTTGGTGTCACCCGGCAGCATCAGTGAGCCTGCACCGCCCACAAACAGCAGGCGTTTGACCCCGGCTTTTTTTACCGGCTCGATAATGGCCGAGGCCGGCAGGGTCGAGAAATGCGCGGCGCTGAGCACCACATCATGGCCAGCAACGGCGTCCTGCAAGGCCTGGGCGTTGTTGACATCGACATCCTTGACCACCACCCCCGCACGCTCACCCAGTTTTTTCGAGGCATTGCGGGCAATGGCCGTGACGCTGTGACCACGACGCAGGGCTTCTTCCAGCAGTTGGCTGCCGGCACGACCGGTAGCCCCGATGATTGCGATTTTGCTCATGATATTCTCCAGTGAGTAGGTAGTAGCGTTCACCACTTCATTTCGCCTTTGGCCACCTTGGCACTCAGTTCCAGCGAAGATTCTTCGCCCAGGTCCGGGTAGCGTTTTTTCATGGCCGCTATCAATTCGCCCGAGTTGCGGGCCTTGAGCGCCTCTTCGTCAAACGCCTTGATGTAGTCGCGGGTGAAGTACACCGCTTTCAACGAGCGGTCGCTGTCACCCAGGTAATGGCCCGGTACCACGATTTTCGGTTGCAGGCTGTCGATACGTTTAAGGGTGGCCAGCCATTGCTTGTGCGATTGCGGTGTCTGGGTGTCGGCCATCCATACGTGCAGGTTGTCGGCCACTACCACTCCGCCCACCACCGCCTTGATGGAAGGGATCCATACAAAGGTGCGGTCCGGTTGACGTCCGCTCAGGCCGACGATATCCAGTTCACGCCCTTCAAGGTCCAGGGTGTTGCCCTTGAGCACCTGCGGCACGATCAACTGTTGCGGCATATCGGCCCCCATCTGCGGGCCCCAGAACGCCAGCTTGGCGTCTTTGGTCTGGTTGATATGCTCAACCACCGGCCCCGGGGCCACCACCTTGGCGTCAGGGAACGCCTGGGTCAGGGTCTCCAGGCCGAAGTAGTAGTCCGGGTCGCCGTGGCTGATATAGATGGTGGTCAGGTGTTTGCCGCTGGCGCGAATCTTGTCGACCACCTGGCGGGCCTGGGCCTTGCCAAATTGGGCATCGACCAGGATGGCGTCCTTGTCACCACTGATCAGCACCGAAGAAACCGGGAAAATCGCCGCTGCACCGGGGTTGTACACGTCAAGGGTCAAAGGCGCCGGGGCCGCCGCCGCATGGGCTGCAAAACCCAGCATTGCAGCGCTGAGGGCAAAACGGCGAAGGGTGGAAAATCCGCTCATGGGTGATTCCTGAATCAGTGGCCAGGGTTGGCGATGGACAGAGCTTAGTTGCCCGATCGCGAACTAAAAATGCGATGCTTGAACATAGTTTGTTTCAGATATCGGGCAGATCATGGATCGTCTTATTGCAATGCGGGTGTTTGTCACCGTCGTCGACCTCGGTAGCCAGTCTGCGGCAGCCGACCACCTGGATCTGTCGCGCCCCGTGGTGTCGCGTTACCTGGCCGAACTTGAAGAGTGGGTGGGCGCACGCCTGATGCACCGCACCACGCGCAAGCTGAGTCTGACGGCAGCGGGCAATGAAACCCTGCCTCGCTGCCGGCAGTTGCTGGAACTGGCCGACGACATGCAGGCCGCGGTGGATGTGCCCAGTGATGCACCGCGGGGGCTGTTGCGCATCAGCGTCAGCACCTCGTTCGGCCAGGCGCAATTGGCGGCGGCAGTCACCGACTACGTACGGCTTTACCCCCAGGTCAGCATCGACCTGCAGATGCTCGATCGTACCGTGAACCTGGTGGATGAACGCATCGACCTGGCAATTCGCACCAGCAATGACCTGGATCCGAGCCTGATTGCCCGCAAGCTGACCGTTTGTCGCTCGGTGCTTTGCGCATCCCCGGCCTATTTACGCCAACACTCGGCGCCGCAGCAGGTCGATGACCTTAGTGGGCACAACTGCCTGACCCACTCCTACTACGGCAAGAGCATGTGGCATTTCACCTGCGGGGGAGCGGAGGTGTCGGTACCGGTGCAGGGCAATATCAGCGCCAATGAAGCCAGCACCCTGTTGAGTGCCACACTGGCTGGCGCGGGAATTTCGCTGCTGCCCAGCTATCAGGCCGGGGTGTTTGTACAGCGCGGTGAGCTGGTGCGCCTGTTGCCCGAAGCAGAACCGCGCCTGATGAACATCTACGCGGTGTACGCCTCACGTAAACATATGCCGGCCACGCTGCGCAGCATGCTCGACTTCCTCGCCGAGCGCTTTACCGACGAACCGGTGTGGGATAAATATCTATAGATACGCTGTTGCAGATCAAGCCCTATTGTGGGAACGAGCCTGCTCGCTCCCACAAGTGCAGTTTTCCCTCGCTGCAGCGGCTACAGGAATTACATGTCTAGTCCATTTGAAGGATGAAATCGGGCACGACCACTCGTACAACTGGCATGGCAAGAACCTGTGTCTGAACTAGCCTCAAAGCTGTGACGTCAAGGGAGCCAATGCCATGACTACCAAAACAAAAACAACATGTATGACTGTTTTTATCGTTTTCGCTGCCGCTGTCCTGTTTGCAAGCGCTTGCTACCGCGCCGAGCAAACCCGCCAGGCAGCCGGATTGATCGCCAGTTGCAATGGCGCGCACTGCAATGCCATGTTCAGCGCTCTGAGGTAGGATGCCCCGGAGTGTCAGGGCGGGCTGATTATGTCAGTCCGCCCGGTTCGAAAAGTACTGGGTGATGTCCCACTCAGGCGTCGGAAAAACCGCGCAAAGTACGCCGGATCTGCAAAACCCAGGCTATCAGCCACTTCGCTGATGGTCATGGGTGTATAAATCAAATGACGCTTGGCCTCCAATAACAACCGCTGGTGAATGATCTGCAACGCCGACTGTCCCGCCAGCTCGCGGCAGATGCTGTTCAAGTGCGCCACTGAAATCCCCACCTGATGTGCCAACTGCTCAACACTGGGCTGCTGGCGAAACTGCGCCTCGACCCGTTGATTGAACAGGCCCAGATACTCGTGCCCCCGTGGTAGCAACTGTCGCGCCTCACGCCGCTGGAGCACCTGGCGTGCCACCCACACCAACAGCACGCTGACCAGCGACTGCAGCAGCATTTCGCGGGCAGGGCGTACGCTGTCGTATTCGCTTTGCAGCTCACTGAACAGGTTGTTGAGGTAATCACTGTCCTTGCCTGCGGGGTAACTGGCGACCCGCTGCAACAGACTGATGTTGTCGCCCAGCTGGGCTTGCAACTGCGCCACCAACGGCGCGGCCAGGGTCAGGACAAAGCCTTCTACGTTGGGCGAAAACTCAAACCCGTGCACGCACAAAGGCGGGATAACCTGAACCGCCGATTGCTCCAGGATATGGCGCTGCCCCTCGACCTCAACCTGCGCCCGACCCTGGTGGACATAGAGCAACTGGCACAGGTCGGCGTGCCTGTGCGGGCGGATCTCCCAATCGTGGACGCGGCTGCGCAGCGATATGGTTTCGCAGTGCAGCAGATCGGGGCCGAGCCGGTCTTGCTGCTCGCCATAAAGCTTGAACACCGGGACTGAAGGAATCATTGGCGTCGTACCTGTTGTCGTATCGTCGGCCGATAATCGCACTGATTGGCGAAAAGTACCGGTAATCCCAGGGTTATCACCTTCAATTGCTGCTCTCGCAAGCGAAAAATACAGGCACTAACCTATAAGAATCTACTCACCCCTTGGGGTCGAGTCTGCGAGAGACAACAATAATGAGAACTCAAGTCGCTATTATCGGTGCCGGTCCTTCAGGGCTGCTGCTTGGCCAACTGCTGCACAACGCCGGGATTGATAACGTCATTATCGAGCGCCAGACCGGCGAGTATGTCCTCGGGCGGATTCGCGCCGGGGTGCTGGAGCAGGGCATGGTCGACCTGTTGCGCCAGGCCGGTGTCAGCCAGCGCATGGACGCCGAAGGGTTGGTGCATGCGGGCTTTGAGCTGGCGCTGGATGATCGCCAGGTGCATATCGACCTCAAGGGCCTGACCGGCGGCAAGACCGTGATGGTCTATGGCCAGACCGAAGTCACCCGCGACCTGATGGACGCTCGCGAGGCCGTCGGCGCACAAACCCATTACAGCGCCAGCAACGTCCAGCCCCACGATATGAAAACCGATACACCTTATGTCACCTTCGATAAAGAGGGCGAAAGCTGGCGCCTGGACTGCGATTACATTGCGGGCTGCGATGGTTTTCACGGGGTGGCGCGCCAGTCGATTCCGAGTGATGTACTGAAAATTTTCGAACGGGTGTATCCCTTCGGCTGGCTCGGTGTATTGGCCGACACTCCACCGGTCAATGACGAACTGGTGTATGCCCGCCACGAGCGCGGTTTTGCCCTGTGCAGTCAGCGCTCGGCCAGCCGTAGCCGTTATTACCTGCAGGTTCCTGCTGGGGAGAAGGTCGAGGACTGGTCCGACCAGCGCTTCTGGGACGAGCTGAAAACCCGCCTGCCCACGGCTCTGGCCGAACGCCTGGTGACCGGGCCTTCCCTCGAGAAAGGTATCGCGCCGCTACGCAGTTTTGTCGTTGAGCCGATGCAGTACGGGCGCCTGTTTCTGCTGGGGGATGCCGCTCATATCGTGCCGCCGACCGGGGCCAAGGGTTTGAACCTGGCGGCCAGCGATGTCAGCACCCTGTTCACTATGTTGTGCAAGGTCTACACCGAGGGCCGCACCGACTTGCTGGAGCGCTATTCCGAGGTGTGCCTGCGGCGTATCTGGAAGGCCGAGCGCTTCTCGTGGTGGATGACCTCGATGTTGCACCGTTTTCCGGACAGCGACGGCTTCAGCCAGCGCATTACTGACAGCGAGCTGGCGTATTTCGTCGACTCCGAGGCAGGCCGCACCACCATTGCAGAAAATTACGTCGGGCTCCCTTACGAAGCTATCGAATAGGATCCTATCGAGTACACTGAGGGCCATCCGATACAAGCTTCGCCTACAGGTGTTCACGTGACCAGTCTGAACCAGCCTCCCCAGGCCAAACCGGCCATTCGCAGCATTTTGATTGCCCTGATGCTGGCGATTTTTCTGGGGGCGCTGGATCAGACCATCGTCGCCGTCTCCATGCCCGCCATTTCCGCCCAGTTCAAGGATGTCAGCCAGCTGGCGTGGGTGATTTCCGGCTATATGGTGGCCATGACCGTGGCGGTGCCGATCTACGGCAAGCTCGGTGACCTGTACGGGCGCCGCCGCCTGATGCTGTTCGGCATGGGCCTGTTTACCCTGGCTTCGCTGTTTTGCGGGCTGGCACAGAACATGGAGCAGTTGGTGCTGGCGCGGATCATTCAGGGCATTGGCGCCGGCGGGATGATTTCTGTCAGCCAGGCGATCATCGGCGATATCGTCCCGCCCCGTGAACGCGGCCGCTACCAGGGGTACTTCAGCAGCATGTATGCCCTGGCCAGCGTTGCCGGGCCGGTGCTGGGCGGTTATATGACCGAGTACCTGTCATGGCGCTGGGTATTCCTGATCAACCTGCCGCTGGGGCTGGCGGCCTGGTGGATCTCCCACCGTACCCTGGTCGGCCTGCCGGTGCCGCAGCGCAAACCCGTGATTGACTACCTGGGCACTATGTTGATGATCCTGGGCCTGACTTCACTGCTGCTGAGCATCACCTTTATCGGTCAGGGCCAAAGCTGGCGTGACCAGCAGGTGGCAGGCTTTCTAGGGGTGGCGCTGATTGCCCTGGCGCTGTTTGTCTGGCATGAACGACGCACGCCAGAGCCGCTGCTGCCCATGCACCTGTTTGCCAACCGCCATGCGGTGCTGTGCTGGTGCACGGTATTTTTCACCAGTTTTCAGGCTATTTCGCTGATTGTGTTGATGCCGCTGCGCTATCAGAGCATCACTGGCGCCGGTGCCGACAGCGCGGCCCTGCACCTGTTGCCGCTGGCCATCGGGTTGCCGATGGGGGCTTATTTTGCCGGTCGCATGACTTCGGTAACCGGGCGCTACAAACCGATGATCTTGAGCGGGGCGGCGCTGATGCCCCTGTCCATTTTGGGCATGGCATTCAGCCCGCCAGGCGCCGAGTTGTTGAGCGGGGTGTTTATGCTGTTCAGCGGGATAGCTTCCGGCATGCAGTTCCCGACGTCACTGGTGGGCGCGCAGAACTCGGTGCAACAGCATGATATTGGCGTGTCGACCAGCACCACCAACCTGTTTCGTGCCCTGGGCGGGGCGATGGGGGTGGCCTTGATGTCGGCCCTGCTGCTGGCATTGCTGCATGACTCGTTACCGGTACCGGTCATGGGCCAACCGCTGATTGGCGAAGGCAGCTCGGGCAATGTACTGCTCGACAGTCTGAGCGCGGTTCAGGGGCCGGCGCTGCAAAGCCTGAGAGCAGAGCTGCTGCTGACCTTCCGTCATCTGTTGAGCATCAGTGCGGCAGTGTCATTGCTGGGGCTGGCGGCGGCGCTGGCGATGCCCGACCAGGTACTGCGCGGGCGTGAGGACAAGGCGCGCTAGGGCTGAACAAAAGCCCCGCGTCCCTCTCCCGAAAGGCCAGGGGGGTGGTTTATTCGGCACTTAAAAATGCTTCACGCGCCAACCCGTGGCGTTGCATTTTCTCATTCAGGGTACGTCGCGGCAGCTGCAGCTCATTGAGCACTGCCTTGATATCACCTTTATGCCGGGTCAGCGCCGCGCGCAGGCACTGCGCCTCGAAGGCTTCCTGTTGCGCCACCAGTGATTGCCCCGCGTCGGTGTCGGGCAATTGCGGCTCGCCCAAACCCAGCACATCCCGCTCGGCTACGTTGGCCAGCTCGCGCACATTGCCTGGCCAGGCATGGCTGAGCAGACGCGACAGCTGCGGGCCGCTCAGCACTTGTGCGCTGCGCCCCAGGCGTTCAGCGGCATTGCGTGAAAAGGCGTCGTACAACAAGGGAATATCCTCGCGCCGCTCACGCAGCGGCGCCAAGCGTAATTCGGCCACGGTCAGGCGATAGGCCAGGTCTTCACGAAAGCGTCCGGCGCGGGCTTCGTCGAGCAGGTCGGGTTTGGTGGCGGCAACCACCCGCAAGTTCACGTTGATGCTCTGGTTGGAGCCCAGACGCTCGAGTTTTTGCTCCTGCAGCACTCGCAGCAGTTTGGCTTGCTGGGCCAGTGGCATGCTTTCGATTTCATCCAGAAACAAGGTGCCACCATCGGCGTACTCCAGCTTGCCGATGCGCTTGCCCTGGGCGCCGGTAAAGGCGCCGCTTTCATGGCCGAACAATTCGGCTTCAAACAGTTGCTCGGGGATTGCCGAGCAGTTGAGGGCCACAAAGGGCTTGTCGGCACGTGGGCCAAAATCATGCAGGCAGCGGGCGACCAGCTCCTTGCCGCTGCCGGTCTCGCCGCGAATCAACACATTGACGGGCAGAGGCGCCAGTTCCAGGACCTGACGGCGCAAGGTCTGCAAGCTGCGCGATACCCCAAGCAGGCGCCCGTCGATCTGCTCACGCAGGCCCGCCTGCTCATGCAAGCGGCGGTTTTCCAGTACCAGTTGGCGCTTTTCCAGCGCGCGGCGCAGGCTGCTGAGCAGGGCTTCGGGGCTGAAGGGCTTTTCCAGAAAGTCGTAGGCACCATCACGCATGGCCTCCACGGCCATGGGTACATCGCCATGGCCGGTCAGCAAGATCACCGGCAAATCCGCGTCCAGTTGCTGCAACCGGGTCAGCAGGGCCAGGCCGCCCATGCCCGGCATGCGCACATCGCTGACAATCACTCCGGCAAAATGCGCAGGCAACCGGTGCAGACAGTCTTCGGCGTTGTTGAAAAGCTGCACGTCAAAGCCGCTCAAGCTCAGCCACTGTTCGACGGCATTGCGAATACTGGCCTCATCATCGACCACGATCACCGAGTTGAGCATGTCTCAAGATTCCTGTGCGATGGGCAGTGTCAGCGTGAATTGCGCGCCATCAACGTGATTGCAAGCAGTCAGGCGACCACCGATTTCATGAACAATGGCGTATGACACCGCCAGGCCCAAGCCTAATCCATCGCCCACGGGTTTGGTGGTGAAGAACGGGTCGAAAATTTTACCCAAATATTCATCGGCAATTCCGCCGCCGCTGTCAGTGACGGTCAGGCGCCACAGTTGCTGGTCGGCTTCGATACGGATCTCAAGGTGTTTACGCGGTTTGTCGCCCATGGCGTCCAGGGCATTGCGCAGCAGGTTGATCAGTACCTGCTCCAGGCGAATTGCGTCGCCACGCACCCAGGCCGGACGCTGCAGATTGACGCGCAAGTCGATCTGTTCGTCCTTCAGGCGCGGCTCCAGCAGTTGCAGGGACTGATCCACCACATTAGCCAGATCCAGTTTTTCACGCAGGCCGCTGGGGCTTTGCCTGGCGTAGGTTTTCAGGTGGCCGGTGAGGGCGGCCATACGTGTGAGCATCTGCTCCAGGGGTTCCAGGGCTTTGTAGGCGTCATCGATACGACCGTGATCGAGCAACAGGCGCAAGGTCGCCAGCTGCATGCGCTGGGCGGTGAGGGGCTGGTTGATTTCATGGGCCAGCGCCGCTGACATTTGCCCCAGCGCCGCCAGTTTGGCGGATTGCACCAGGCCATCCTGGGCGGTGCGCAGATCCCGGGTACGGGCCTCGACCAGTTGTTCAAGTTCTGCCCGATTGCGCTGGCGCAAACGGGCGAGCCGCCAGCGCTGGAGTAAAAACAGCCCCAGAAATACCAGCGTCAGCCACAGGCCGATTGCCGCCAGGGCGGCATTGCGGCTGTCTTCGGCCGGTATTGCCGGGCGACGCAGCAAGTGCAGCGTCCAGCCCTCGATGTTCAGGGGTTGCGAGCCCCACAGGTAGTCGGCCTGGCCCTGCGGGCCATTGACGCGGCTCAGGTAGCTGTTGTCACCAAAACTGTGCAAGGTCTGCGAGGTCATCAGCGTTAGCGGTTGCTTGTCGTATTGTCGCGTCACGCTGATGGCGCTGCGGTCGCGGTCGTTCAGCTCGCGCAGGTGGCGATAGCGCCAGCCGGGCTGATTGGCAATAAATACAATGCCCCGGTTGTCACTGACCAGCAGCGTGTCGCTGCCGTGGCTCCACTCGCGCTCCAGTTCCGGAAACTCCAGTTTGACCACCATGGCGCCCAGAAACCGGCCGTCGGCACCCTGTACCGCGCTGGACATAAAGTAACCCGGTATGCCGCTGGTTACGCCCACGGCATAAAAGCTGCCGGTACCCTGGCTGCGTGTCTGGCTGAAATACGGGCGGAACGCGTAGTTGTGACCGACGTAACTATTGGACGTGTTCCAGTTGCTGGCGGCTACTGCCAGGCCGGTGCTGTCGAGCAACTCCAGTGTCGAAGATTGTGCTGCACCGTTGATACGTTCCAGCTTGCGGTTGAGCAGCGCCTGCACCTGCGGCGTCATGGGGTGCGCCAGTGCGTCCGACAACTCCGGGTCCAGTGCCAGTACGGCTGGCAGGGCGCGATAGCGTTCGATCACCGTGTACAGCGAATTGGCATACAGGCTCAATTGTTCAGGCCCGCGCCTGGCGCTCTCTTCCAGTGCGTGCTGTTTGGCCTGACGCATCGCCCAGCCGCCAGCCAGAATGGCTCCGGCCAGGATCAACAGGCAATACAGCGCCAGACGCAGGGCGCGAGACGTCACAGGCATGGTGGCAAACCGTTCGAACAGGGGCGCGCACGATAGCATGGCGGGCGTATCCCGCGGCCACAGGGCAACGGGGTCAGGCTTTTATCGCCACCACGCTGAGCAGTTGCCCGTCCAGCAGGCAAAACTGCGCATCCAGCTCACTGCCATGTTGCCACTCAGGTGACAAGTCGGTGAGCAGGCGCAGGCGTACATGCCCTTGGGGGGTCCAGTTCAACACTTCGGCGTGTTCAAAGTAGAAGCGTTTTTGCACCAGCGGGTATAGCGCCTTGAACAGGCTTTCCTTGACCGAAAACGTCAAGGTGACCAGCAGCGCAATCTGATCTGCAGGCCCGGCGGCCATACGCACAAGCTCATCGGGAGTAAGGATTTCCTTGGCCAGGCGCCTGGCGCGTTCGAGACTGAGCAGGGTTTCCAGGTCGATACCCAGGGCCTGCCAGTCACGTTTAAAGGCTACCAGTGCCCCGGCGCGGCCGTTGCTGTGGGTGATGGCGCCGCTGATATGGTCTGGCCACACGGGCGCGCGGTCTTCACCCAGGCCGGGAGCCACGCAAGTGCCATCCAGTTGCCGCAGCGCTGCGCGGGCGCACAGGCGCCCGGCCAGAAATTCGGCTTGGCGTTTGGCCACTGAGCGTTGAATACTCGCAGGCATATCGATTGCACTGCGGGCAAAGTCGTCGTCTTCAAGCTGTGCCGGGATAAAGTCTGTGCTCAGCCACACACTGGCGGGCAGGACCTCTGGCAAGGGCCAGTCGTCACGCAGTGGCGTGCAGCAGGCAGGCAGGGCGGGGAGTCGGTTCATGCCGGGCATTGTGCCGGGGCTTGGCCCGGCTGTGCAATTGTTCAGAGTATGTTCAGGGCACACAACTTACTGTGTGGCTAGGCTGTATGGGACACACGTCCTTCGAGACGCGGATTGGCTTGGGAGAGCGCGATGAAATTGCTGGTGGTTGAAGATGAGGCGTTGCTGCGCCATCACTTGCAAACCCGTCTGACAGAAAGTGGCCATGTGGTCGAAGCGGTGGCCAATGCCGAAGAGGCGCTGTACCAGACCGAACAGTTCAATCATGACCTGGCGATGATTGACCTGGGTTTGCCGGGGCTCGGTGGCCTGGAACTGATTCGCCAGTTGCGTGCCCGGGGCAAGACGTTTCCGATCCTGATTCTCACCGCCCGTGGCAATTGGCAGGACAAGGTCGAAGGGCTGGCAGCGGGCGCTGACGACTATGTGGTCAAGCCCTTTCAGTTCGAAGAGCTGGATGCGCGGCTCAATGCCTTGCTGCGCCGCTCCAGTGGCTTTACCCAGCCGACGATAGTGGCGGGGGCGCTGGTGCTCGACATCAACCGCAAGCAGGCGGTGCTCGACGGCGAGCCGCTGGCGCTGACCGCTTATGAATACCGGATTCTTGAATACCTGATGCGCCATCACCAGCAAGTGGTGGCCAAGGACCGACTGATGGAACAGCTGTACCCGGATGACGAGGAGCGTGATCCGAATGTGATCGAGGTGCTGGTCGGGCGCCTGCGACGCAAGCTGGAGGGGGCAAACGGCTTTAAGCCAATCGATACGGTGCGCGGCCTGGGGTACTTGTTTACTGAGCGCTGCCGATGATTCGTTCGCTTCGCGTTCGATTGATGCTGGCGGCAACCCTGTTGGCCGTGTTGTTTATGCTGGCGCTGTTGCCGGCGATGCAGGGAGCGTTCAGTCTGGCGCTCAAGGACGCCATAGAGCAGCGCCTGGCGTCAGATGTCACCACGCTGATTTCAGCGGCAAAGATGGAAAAGAACCGCCTCAAGATGCCGGCGTTGCTGCCCGATGAGCAGTTCGATCTGCCGGACAGTCGCCTGCTGGGTTATATCTATGACCGCGACGGGCACCTGGTGTGGCGCTCGCGGGCCACTCAGGAAGAAACCATCAATTACCGGCCGCGCTATGACGGGCGCGGCAACGAGTTTGCAAGTATTCGCGAAGATAACGGCGAAGAGTTTTTTGTCTACGACGTTGAGGTCAAGTTGCTCGGTGGCAAAAGTGCTGCCTTCAGCTTTGTCGCCCTGCAACCGATGCGCGAATACAACCGCACACTGGAAGGCCTGCGGGAAAATCTTTATCTGGGGTTCGGCGCAGCTTTGATTGTGCTGCTGGCATTGCTATGGATTGGTCTGACGTGGGGGTTACGTGCCTTGCGACGTTTGAGTCAGGAACTGGATGAAATCGAAACCGGCGAGCGCGACAGCCTCAGCGAGCAGCACCCGCGTGAGCTGCTGCGCCTGACCGGCTCGTTGAACCGCTTGCTGCAAAGCGAGCGCGAACAGCGTTCGCGTTATCGCGATTCCCTTGATGATCTGGCCCACAGCCTGAAAACCCCGCTGGCAGTTTTGCAGGGTGTGAGCGAAAGCATGGCCCAGCGCCCAGCCGACCGTGAGCAGGCCTGGGTCCTGCAAAGCCAGATCGAGCGCATGAACCAGCAAATCGGCTATCAGTTGCAGCGTGCCAGCTTGCGCAAGAGTGGTCTGGTACGTCACCAGGTCGAACTGCTGCCGGTGGTACAGAGCTTGTGCAATACGCTGGACAAGGTCTATCGCGACAAGGGGGTCAAGGTCAGCTATGACATCCCTGAGCTGAGCCATGTGCCGATTGAGCAGAATGCCTTGTTGGAATTACTGGGCAACTTGCTGGAAAACGCCTACAGGCTGTGCTTGAGCCAGGTACGTATCAGTCTGCACCGTAACGTTCACGGCATTGAGGTCTGCGTCGAAGATGACGGTCCTGGAGTGCCGCCGGATCAGCGTGCGCGCATCCTGCAGCGCGGCGAACGGCTTGACCGCCAGCATCCGGGGCAGGGCATTGGCCTGGCGGTGGTCAAGGACATCATTGAAAGCTATGACGCCACCTTGACCCTGGAAGATTCCTCGTTGGGCGGCGCGGCGTTCAGGATTTATTTCCCGGCGGGGTAATCGACGAACCCTGGCAGCTGCTACGGGAGTACGTGGGGTTCAGGCGGATATCCGCCACCTTCTGCGTTTCAACACGCCCAATGGGCGGAATCCCGCCAAACCCTGACCTGCAAAATATATAAGTATTTTCCTTCAAACTCAGGCGCCATGGGCTATTGCGCGGCATTTGCGCAATGTGGCCCACGGCTTGCAATAAGTGCGAGAGGGCTGCCGTAAGAGCAGCCCCAAAAACAAATCCCTCCAAGTACAGGAGGGTTCGCGCTTTAGGTGTCACCAGTCTCAGACGGAATGATGATTGAGTGATGCACTTGAGGAACTTTGCAATGACGACTCGTCAGCCACTGTACAAATCCCTGTATGTGCAAGTAATCGTAGCGATCGCTATCGGTATCTTGTTGGGCCATTACTACCCGGAAACCGGTGTTGCCCTCAAGCCGTTGGGTGATGGCTTTATCAAACTGATCAAGATGGTCATCGCGCCCATTATTTTCTGTACGGTGGTGAGCGGTATTGCCGGCATGCAGAGCATGAAATCGGTCGGCAAAACCGGCGGCTATGCCTTGCTCTACTTCGAAGTCGTATCGACTATCGCGCTGCTGATCGGCCTGGTCGTGGTTAACGTGGTTCAGCCTGGCGCTGGCATGCATATTGACGTGTCGACCCTGGATGCCAGCAAAATTGCCGGTTACGTGTCGGCAGGTGCAGACCAGAGCATCGTAGGCTTTATCCTCAACGTGATCCCGTCGACCATTGTTGGCGCCTTCGCCAATGGCGATATCCTGCAAGTGCTGATGTTCTCGGTGATTTTCGGTTTCGCCCTGCATCGCCTGGGTGCCTACGGCAAGCCGGTACTGGACTTTATCGATCGCTTCGCTCACGTGATGTTCAATATCATCAACATGATCATGAAGCTGGCACCCCTCGGTGCGCTGGGCGCGATGGCCTTCACCATCGGCGCTTACGGCGTAGGCTCGCTGGTTCAGCTGGGTCAGTTGATGATCTGCTTCTACATCACTTGCGTGCTGTTCGTGCTGATCGTGCTGGGCGGTATTGCCCGCGCTCACGGTTTCAGCGTTTTGAAGCTGATCCGCTACATCCGTGAAGAGCTGCTGATCGTACTGGGTACGTCCTCGTCGGAATCGGCCCTGCCACGCATGCTGGTGAAAATGGAGCGTCTGGGCGCGAAGAAATCGGTAGTGGGTCTGGTGATCCCGACCGGTTACTCGTTCAACCTCGACGGTACTTCGATCTACCTGACCATGGCGGCCGTGTTTATCGCCCAGGCGACTGACACCCATATGGATATCACGCATCAGATCACTCTGTTGCTGGTGCTGTTGCTGTCGTCCAAAGGTGCTGCTGGCGTCACCGGTAGTGGTTTTATCGTACTGGCGGCAACCCTGTCGGCTGTAGGGCACTTGCCGGTAGCCGGTCTGGCGCTGATCCTGGGTATCGACCGCTTCATGTCCGAAGCCCGCGCCCTGACCAACCTGATCGGTAACGCGGTAGCAACCCTGGTGGTGGCCAAGTGGGTCAAGGAACTGGACACCGACACCCTGCAAACCGAGCTGAACTCTGGCGGCCGTCCGCTGGAGGATACCCGTCCGCAAGATGATCTGGGTGTGGCTGAAGGCCCGGCCCCGGTGTTGCTCAAGTAAGTTTGAGTGCATAAAAAAACCCGTCTTCGGACGGGTTTTTTTATGCCTGCTCATTCGACCCGGGTCAGGCCGCTGAACACCAGGGGGTTACGGCAGCGTCGACACAGGTAGCCGCGGCCTTGTTTGACCAAAGCGTGACGCTGGGCCGAGAACGGGAAGTCGCTGTCAGGGCAGGGGCAACGGTAGATATAGCGGGTGGCGCTGCGACGCTTGATGGCGTAGGTATGACAGCGATTGGGCGGCAGTTCGTACACCCCGCGCATGATTAATTGCCATTCTTCGCCGTGGGGCGAGATGCGCTCGCCAAACAGTTGATGGGCAACCAGGTGCGCCACTTCATGGGGGACGGTCTGCTTGAGGAAGTCTTCGCTGTTTTCACGGTACAGCTGCGGGTTGAAGCGCAGCAGGTTTTCATGCAAATGGGCGACCCCGGCTTTTTGCCCGCGCAGTTTGAAACTGACGACGGGGCGTTTGAAGGGGCGTTTGAAAAACACTTCGGCCTGTTGGAAACAGTCTTCGACGCGGGTATTGAGCAGCTCGGGCATGCGGTTCGGTTCTCCAGAGCCGGCGATTATGCCGCAAGCGCTGGGGTTGCGAACCTGTTGGCGCCCAATGGTCTTCATGAGCCCGTGGAAGCGAGCCTGATCGCGAACAGCAATCACGAGCAGGTTCGCTTCCACGGGTTGTGGCCTAGTTGGTGTAGATCGGCCCGACGCCCAGGCCCCAGACGATCACGGTGAATGCCATGATCGCCACCAGCACCACCAGGCCCACCGCCAGCACCGAGCTGGAAAACAGGAAACCTTCGTCCGGGTCGATGCTCATAAAGGTAGGCAGGCCCACGTACAGCAGGTACACCGTGTAGCAAATGGCAGCGGTGCCCACCATCATGCCCAGCCACATATGCGGATACAGCGCCGCCAGCCCGCCGATAAACAGCGGGGTGGCCGTGTAGGTGGCAAAGGCCACGCATCGCGGCAGGCTGGGTTGTGCATCGTAGGTACGGGCCATCCAGTGAATGAATGCGCCCATCACGGCCACGCCCACCAGCATGGCGGCGTAGGACAGCAGGGTCATCCACAGGGCGCTGTCCAGTGTCAGCATCACCGGCGCGCGGTTACCGATTACCCAGCCCACCTGGGTAGTGCCAATAAATGCAGAAATGGCCGGAATCGCTGCCAGAATTAACGTGTGCGTGAAATACATATGGCCGATGCTTTCTTCGGCATCACCACGGATTTCGCGCCACTCTTTATCGGGGTGGGTGAAAAGGCCCACAACGTGATGGATCATGGCTGTCGCTCCTGTATAAGACGCATCGCCCCCAGTGGGACGCGTGCCGGTCGCGCAGCCAGAACGTATTGAGAAGCAGACAGGCGTGCGGCCTTGATGACAAGTATAGGAAACCTGCCGCCCCATAACCTCGGCTCCTTAGAGCTTATTGTGCTGTCAGAGGCGGTCTTATCGCATTGGCGTCTTTAGGCAGGCAAGGGGTTCGTTGACCGGGTATTTTTCGGTAAAATCCCCGGCTTTTGGTCTTAACTCGCGGAATTGAAGCGCTATGGGCACTCACTCGGTCTCTCAAATCAAACTCCAGAAACGCCTGCGTCGATTGACCGGTGAGGCAATTGCCGATTTCAACATGATCGAGCATGGCGACAAGGTGATGGTCTGCCTGTCGGGCGGCAAGGACAGCTACACCCTGCTTGATGTGTTGCTGCACCTGCAGAAAGTCGCGCCGATCCAGTTCGAGATCGTGGCCGTGAACATGGACCAGAAGCAGCCGGGTTTCCCCGAGGACGTGCTGCCGGCTTATCTAAAGTCGCTGGGTGTGGAATACCACATCGTTGAAAAAGACACTTACTCGGTGGTCAAGGAGCTGATCCCCGAAGGCAAGACCACCTGCTCGCTGTGTTCGCGCCTGCGTCGCGGCACCCTGTACACCTTTGCCGATGAAATCGGTGCGACCAAGATGGCACTTGGGCATCATCGCGATGATATCGTCGAAACCTTCTTCCTCAACATGTTCTTCAATGGCAGCCTCAAGGCGATGCCGCCCAAGCTGCGCTCCGATGACGGGCGCAATGTGGTGATTCGTCCGCTGGCGTACTGCAACGAGAAGGATATCCAGGCCTATTCCGACTGGCAGCAGTTCCCGATCATCCCGTGCAACCTCTGTGGCTCCCAGGAGAACCTGCAGCGCCAGGTGGTCAAGGACATGCTCCAGGAGTGGGACCGCAAGACGCCGGGCCGCACCGAGAGTATCTTTCGCAGCCTGCAGAACGTGATCCCGTCTCAGTTGGCGGACCGTAACCTGTTTGATTTCGCGAGCCTGAAGATCGACGAAAGCGCAACGCCGCGTTTCGTCAACCTGCTCAATCTGTAAATTGCCGAGAGGAGAGGGCATGCGCGACTACAAATGGCTGCACGAATACTGTCTGAACCGCTTTGGTTCGTCAGCCGCACTTGAAGCCCAATTGCCTGTCCCGAGAACTGCGGAACAGTTGCGCCATATCAGCGATGATCGCTACCTGTCGACCCTGGCCCTGCGGGTGTTCCGTGCCGGGCTCAAACACAGTGTGGTTGATGCCAAGTGGCCGGTATTTGAAGAGGTTTTTTTCGGTTTCGACCCGGAGAAAGTCGTGCTGATGGGCGCCGAGCATCTGGAGCGGTTGATGCAGGATGCGCGGATCATTCGCCATCTGGGCAAGCTTAAAAGCGTGCCGCGCAATGCCCAGATGGTGCTCGACATTGCCCACGAGCACGGCAGTTTTGGCGCGTTTATCGCCCAGTGGCCAGTGACTGATATCGTCGGTTTGTGGAAGTACCTGGCCAAGCATGGGCATCAGTTGGGTGGTTTGTCGGCTCCACGCTTTTTGCGCATGGTTGGCAAGGACACCTTTGTGCCAAGTTATGACGTGGTGGCCGCGCTGAACGCGCAGAAGCTGGTGGACAAGGCACCCACCAGCCTGCGTGACCTGGCGATTGTGCAGAACGCCTTCAACCAGTGGCACGCCGAAAGTGGCCGGCCGATGTGCCAGCTGTCACAGATGCTGGCGTTTACGGTGAATCACTAAGCCGCCGAGCAACTTCAATTGTGGGAGCGAGCCTGCTCGCGAAGGCCGTTCGCGAGCAAGCCCGCTCCCACAACAGCTGCATCACTCGCCGCTCAGGCGTCGATCCAGCTGGTAGCGCCAGCGCACAAACAGCAATGCACTGACAAATACCGCCACGCTGGCGGCGATCTCCAGCAGGCCGAACACCTGGCGGTTCGGGTCGAATGCCGCCAGCGCGCCCTTGATCAGGTACAGGTTGACCACATAGCAGGTGAACGAGTGCCCACGGGGGCTGCCCATCAGCATGCCGGGTACCACAAACATCAAGGGCACCAGTTCGATCAGCAGGATCACCCACGGGCGCGCGCCGTGCAGGTTGGCAAACATCAGGTAATAAACACACAGCAGGGCGATCAGGCCAAAGAAGCACGCCAGGCTCACTACCCGCATCAGCCTTACCCGCGGCTGCAGCCACTCGATGGGCGGCAGCACTTTTGGCTTTTTAGCCACGGTTGCTCTCCAGTTTGCGGGCAATGGTGGCCAAACGCTGACCCAAGGCCCGGCACAGGGCGATTTCGTGCTCGTCCAGCCCGCGCTTGCCGTCGGCACCTGCGTGATGGCTCGGGCCATAGGGCGTGCCGCCGGCTGTGGTATGCAGCAGGGCCGATTCGCTGTAGGGCAGGCCGGTGACCAGCATGCCGTGGTGCATCAGTGGCAGCAGCATCGACAGCAAGGTACTTTCCTGGCCGCCGTGCAGGCTGGCAGTGGAGGTGAACACACCGGCCGGCTTGCCCACCAGCGCGCCGGTCAGCCACAGGTTGCTGGTGCCATCCAGGAAGTACTTGAGCGGTGCGGCCATGTTGCCGAAACGCGTCGGGCTGCCCAGGGCCAGCCCCGAGCAGTTTTTCAGGTCGTCGAGGCTGGCGTACATCGCGCCTTCGTCCGGAATGGCAGGGGCCACGGCTTCACATTCGGCAGAAATGGCCGGCACTGTGCGCAGGCGCGCCTCGAGGCCGCCCTGTTCGATGCCTCGGGCAATTTGCCGGGCCATTTCGCTGGTCGAACCGTTGCGGCTGTAGAACAGAACCAGAATATAAGGCGCACTCACGACAGGATCTCCAGGACTTTTTCCGGTGGGCGACCAATCACGGCTTTGTCGCCTGCGACCAGGATCGGCCGCTCGATCAACTTGGGATGTGCAGCCATGGCGTCGATCAGCTGCGCGTCAGTGAGACCGCTGTCTGCCAGGTTGAGGGCCTTGTACTCGTCTTCGCCGCTGCGCAGCAATTGCCGTGCGCTGATGTTCAGCTTGGCCAGCAGGTCGCGCAGTTGGGCGGCGCTCAGCGGCGTTTCGAGGTAGCGCACCACGGTAGGGGTCAGGCCGCGGGCTTCGAGGAGTTCGAGCGCACCGCGGGATTTCGAGCAGCGCGGGTTGTGATAAAGCGTCAGATCGGTCATGTGCGGGTCGCATCTTGCGTAAGGTGGCGGCTATTCTACCTGCCTGACGGGCGCGCCTGAACCGTATGCGGTAAATGGCCGCTCGCTGATGTATTTTTGTATGTATTTACCGGGAAGGATCAACGCATGTTTAAGCGACTCATGGCAGCAGTTACCGTCTGCGCCACATTATTGCTGGCCGGCTGCGGAAATGATTATGGGGTCGATCAGCACGGACAGAAGATCGCCTCGGAGCGTCTGGACAAGCAATGGAAGGTCATCAACTACTGGGCCGAGTGGTGTGGCCCGTGTCGTATCGAGATTCCTGAACTCAACTCGCTGGAAAAACAGCTGCAGGGGCAGTCGGTGGGAGTGTTCGGGGTCAACTACGATGGTTTGCAGGGCAAGGAGCTGAGCGACGCGAGTACCGCGCTGGGCATCACCTTTACCGTGCTGGCGCAGGATCCGGCGGAGGTGTTCGATTTGCCACGCAGCGAAGCCTTGCCGGTGACTTATATCCTGGATGAGAAAGGCAAGGTGCGGGCAACGTTGATGGGCGAGCAGACCGCGGCCGGTGTGTTGGCGAAGATCAAGGAATTGAGAGGGGCCTGAGTCGAAGCCATCGCGAACAAACCCGCTCCCACAGGCTGGCACCAGTCTGTGGGAGCGGGCTTGCTCGTGATTCAAGCGCCGCGGTATCAGCCTTCTTCAGGCCAAAGCCGCAGCGGCTTGCCCTGTTCAGGCCAGAATCGCACCTGCTCGATCGGCGATATGTCCCAGCGCTGTACGGTCTGCAAGGCCTCGAAGAATCGCTGCTCCTGCTCCATCAACGCCGGCGCACAGGCCTTGCGGGTGCTGCCTACGCCACCAAAGGTCAGCTTGTCGCCGTCGAGGGTGTAAGGTGCGAACCAATGGTTGCAACCGCCACTGCCATAGGCCCGACCAGCATCGTCCAGGGTGACGGTCAGGTGGCTGTTGTCGATCAGCGGTCGTTCGCCGATCCACTCCAGCACGTAGGTGTGGTTTTGCTGCAACTTCACCGGATCACCCGCACACCCCGTCAGGCTTGCGCCCAGCACGGCCAGCAGGATCAAGCGTTTCATTGCGCGGCCTTTTGGCATTGCGGGCACAGGTGCTTGCTGCCTTCAGTGCTCCAGCCCAGCTCGGCAATCCGCGCCGTGGCTGCGGGCTTTTGCGCCTTGGTGCCGAGTTTGGCGTCGACTGCGAACTCGAACTTCAGCTCTTTGGCGCAAGCATCGCAGTTGACCTGCCATTCATGAATCGCCAATTCGCCGAACACCGGCCCTTTGGTGACGGCAACCCACTGGCCACGCGGGTTGATCAGGTGGCGCACCTTGTCGACGCTCAAACGCATGGACAAGGTCTTGCTGCCCTTGAGGGACACAATCAGCACGTCACCGGCTTGAATCGAGCCGCCGTTGCCGGTGACTTGATACAGGCCCGGCGCCAGAGCGCGGCATTCAATCAGGGTGTGCTGCGGGTTAAGCAGGCTGTAGCGGAAATCGTGTTCGACCATGGGTCCTCCAAGTAAGTCGCTATGCTAGCACGCAGGCATCAAAGTCCAGACTCAACCTTCGATCAGGTTTTGCGCCGTACCGTTTCTCCAGGCTGCGATATTGCTCAAGGTCGTGCTGGCAATTGCATTCAACGCCTCGCGGGTCAGAAACGCCTGATGGGCCGTGATGATCACATTGGGGAAGGTCAGCAGCCGGGCCAGCACGTCATCCTGCAAGGGCAGGTCGGAGCGGTCCTCGAAGAACAGTTGGGCCTCTTCTTCGTACACATCCAGCCCAAGATAGCCCAATTGGCCACTTTTCAGCGCCTCAATCAGCGCCGGCGTGTCGACCAGCGCCCCCCGTCCGGTGTTGATCAGCATGGCGCCGTGCATGAGGGTGGCCAGGCTGGTGGCGTTGATCAGGTGCTTGTTGTCTGCGGTCAACGGGCAGTGCAGGGAAATGATATGCGAACCGGCCAGCAGTTCGGGCAGGCTGACGTAGCGAGCGCCCAGCGCCAGCAGTTCGGCGTTTGGATAAGGGTCGAAGCACAGCAGCTTGCAGCCGAAACCGGCCATGATCTTGCCGAATGTGGCGCCGATCTGGCCGGTGCCCACCACGCCCACGGTCTTGCCCACCAGATCGAAACCGGTCAGCCCGTGCAGAGTGAAGTCGCCTTCGCGGGTGCGGTTGTAGGCGCGGTGCAAGCGGCGGTTGAGCGCCAGGATAAGGGCCACGGCATGTTCGGCGACGGCGTGGGGGGAGTACGCGGGTACGCGCACCACACTCAGGCCCAGGCGTTTGGCGGCGGGCAGATCCACATGGTTGTAGCCGGCCGAGCGCAGGGCGATCAGGCGGGTGCGGCCAGCAGCCAGTTGCTCCAGCACCGGAGCGCTGAGATCGTCGTTGATAAACGGACAGATCACTTCGTAGTCATGGGCCAGTGCTACGGTGTCCAGGGTCAGGCGCGCGGGCTGGAAATGCAGCTCGTTACCGTCGTCTTGTGCGGCCGCGATGAAACTGTCGCGGTCGTAGGTCTGGCTGCTGAAAAGAATCGTGCGCATGGGGTCTTCCTTGGTCTGTAACTACAAATCGGCTTTTGTGGGAGCGGGCTTGCTCGCGATGGCATCACGGCGGTTTACCTGACATACCGCGCCGCCCGAATCGCGAGCAAGCACGCTCCCACACCATGATTTTGCTATGCCGTACTCCGTGCCTCTTTGGCCAGGCGGGTGATGGCCAGGTCCAGTTCGTCGAGGGCGGCATCGGCGTTGGGACTGGTTTGCTTGAGCAGGGTCTCGCTGCGCTGGCAGGCCGCACGCAATTGCGGGACGCCGCAGTAGCGGGTTGCGCCGTGCAAGCGGTGGACGCGCTCGATCAACGCGTTGTTGTCTCTGGCCTCACGGGCCTGGCGGATAGCGTCGCGGTCGGCTTCCAGCGAAGCCAGCAGCATGGCCAGCATGTCGATGGCCAGGTCCGCCTTGCCTGCCGCCAGTCGCAGCCCCTCATCGTGGTCGAGGACGAGCAGTTGCGTGGTGTGACGGGCCGGTTCGTGCGAATTGTCGCTGGCCTGATTGCGCAAGGCCAAGCCCGTCCACTTCAACACCACTTGGGCCAACTGCCGTTCGCTGATCGGTTTGGTCAGGTAGTCGTCCATGCCGCTTTGCAGCAAGGCGCGTTTTTCGTTGGCCATGGCGTGGGCTGTGAGTGCAACGATCGGCAGCGGCGTACAGTGGCGCTCGCTTTCCCACTGGCGCAGGACTTCGGTGGTCTCGCGCCCGTCCATGCCGGGCATTTGCACATCCATCAGCACCAGATCGAAATCGTGTGCCTTGACCGCATCAATGGCGGCATAACCGCTGTCCGCTGCAGTCACCTTGGCGCCCATGCCTTCAAGCAGGGTTTGCACCAGCAGCAGATTGGCCGGGTTGTCATCCACACACAGAATGCGCGGCGCGCGGCTGGCCAGCGGTTCGCCGGGTTCGCTGCGGGTCTGTCGCGGGCTGACCAGGTCGGCCAGGGCCCGACGCAGTTTGCGGGTGCAGGCGGGTTTGGCCTGGAGCTGGCTGTGAGGGTTGTCCACCACCGCGTTGAACAGGCCCTGCTCGGTGGTCGGGCACAGAACCAGTACCTTGCAACCCAGGTGCTCGAGATCCCAGATGTGCTGGTTGAGACGCTCTGGCGGGGTGTCATTGGCCGTTACGCCCAGAACTGCCAGATCAATAGCTTGGGCGGTCTGGTGAGCGCCGGTCACACAATTGGTGAGGTTTTCCAGAGTAGTGCAGGGCGTGACTTCCAGGCCGCAGTCTTCCAGTTGATGGTGCAGGGCCTGGCGGGCCAGGTCGTGTTTTTCCAGGATGGCTACGCGCCGGCCCAGCAGCGGCGCGCCGGGCAAGTCTTCGACATCATCGCGAGCCTTGGGCAGCCTGACGCTGATCCAGAATACCGAGCCTTCGCCAGGGGTGCTTTCAACGCCGATTTCGCCGCCCATCTGTTCGACCAGTCGCTTGGAAATCACCAGCCCCAACCCGGTGCCGCCGGGCTGGCGAGACAGTGAGTTGTCAGCCTGGCTGAAAGCCTGGAACAGGGCGCGGATATCCTGGGCGGTCAGGCCGATGCCGGTGTCCTGCACGCTGATGCGCAGTTGCACACTGCCGTCGGTTTCATTTTCGTCCTGGTCTTCAAGCATGGCCCGCACCGCGATGGTGCCCTCGCGGGTGAACTTGATGGCGTTGTTGATCAGGTTGGTGAGGATTTGCTTGAGCCGCAGTGGGTCGCCGATCAGCGACAGCGGGGTGTCGCGATACACCAGGCTGACCAGTTCCAGGCCCTTGTCGTGGGCCGAAGGGGCGAGGATGGTCAGGGTGTCCTGCAGCAGGTCGCGCAAATTGAACGGAATGCTGTCGAGCACCAGCTTGCCGGCTTCGATTTTCGAAAAATCGAGAATCTCGTTGATGATGCCCAGCAGGTTGTCGGCCGATTTTTCGATGGTGTTCAGGTAGTCGAACTGGCGCGGGGTCAACTCGCTTTTTTGCAGCAGGTGGGTAAAACCGAGGATGCCGTTGAGCGGGGTGCGGATTTCGTGGCTCATGTTGGCCAGAAACTCGGACTTTATACGGCTGGCCTCCAGGGCTTCCTTGCGGGCCAGATCGAGTTCAAGGTTCTGGATTTCGATGGTTTCGAGATTCTGGCGCACGTCTTCGGTGGCCTGGTCGACGCTGTGCTGCAGTTCTTCCTGGGCATTGTGCAGGGTTTCGGCCATGCGGTTGATGCCCGAGGCCAGTTCGTCAAGTTCGTGGCTGCCCAGTGGCGGCAGGCGGGTTTCCAGATGCCCGTCCTTGAGCTGGGCCACGGCTTGTTTGATTTGCCCCAACGGTGCGTTGATGGTGCGGCTCATGCGCAAGGCCAGCAGGGTGGTCAGCACCAGCCCGGTGACGATCAGCAACAGGCTGGCAAACAGGTTGCGATAGCTGCGCAGCAGCATGCCGTTATGGGACAGCTCCAGTTCGACCCAGCCCAGCAGGCGATGGGCTTCGTTAGGGATCACATCCCCGGCCAGGTTGCGATGGCGGCCAAATACGGGCAATAAATAGCGCGTGGCATCGTTGTCGGTGCGCTGTTGCAGATGGGTACTGCTGCCCAGTGGAGCCTGATTGAGCATGATCGGCCCGGCATGGGCCAGCGGTTCGTGGTTGGCGTTGAGGAACGCCACGGCGCGCACATCCTGTTGTTCCAGAGATTCGGTGGCGATACGGGCCAGCAATGCGGTGTCGTGGCGCCCCATGGCGGGGGCCACCAGGGGGGCGAGTTGTTCGGCGATCATTTCCCCGCGCTGCAACAGTTGCGATTGCAGTTCGGACTGTTGCAGCCAGGTGAAATAGCCGCCGAGCACGCTTGCCATCAAACTGACGGGCAATAGCGTTAACAGCAATACGCGGCCTTTGATACCGAGGTTTTTAAGCACACAACTCTCCAGCCCTGCATTCTTTTAAGAGTGATCCGGGCTTCCCGCCCGGATCAGGTGGCAGTGTAGCCATATGGTGCCCGGCAAATCTTTGAAAATTTGCCATCAATTTCGGTTTATCAGACGGGGTAAAGCCCGTGCCGGTTGCCCGCAGGGGCTCAATCTTGAATAATCGCCGATTGAGAATTACTTGCAGACGCTAATGAATCCCGTAGCTGTTAGCCCCTCGCGCCTACTGACCATTGAAGACGACCCCGTTCTGGGCGCCTATCTGCACGAGCAGCTGGGGCGTTGCGGGTTTGACGTTATCTGGTGCCAGAATGGCCTGGAAGGTCTGGCCCGTGCCCGCCAGGAGCACTTTGACGTGGTGCTGATGGATATCCTGCTGCCCGGCATGAATGGCTTGCAGGTGCTGACGCAACTGCGTCAGACCCACGCCTTGCCGGTGATCCTGATGTCGGCGCTGGGTGCCGAGGCCGACCGTATCAGCGGTTTCCAGCTGGGCGCCGATGATTATTTGCCCAAGCCGTTCAGCATGGCCGAGCTGCGGGTGCGCATTCAGGCCATCCTGCGTCGAGTGGCCCTGGATCGCATGCCTGGCGCCCCAACGGTGCAGGAACTGCCACCGGCCGAGAGCGGTTTGCTGTTCGACGACGAGGCGTGCGATGTGCGCCGGGGCGAGCAATGGGCCGGGTTGACCCGCAGCGAGTTCCGTCTGCTCGATACCCTGCAGCGCAATGCCGACGAAGTGTTGAGCAAGGCCTTTCTCTATCAGCAGGTCTTGCAGCGCGGCTATGCAGCCCATGACCGCAGCCTGGACATGCATATCAGCCAGATCCGGCGAAAGCTCAAAACTATCGGCTATTACCAGCATGAAGTACGCACGGTGTGGGGCAAGGGCTATGTCCTTAGTGCCAGCGATGCCCCGTAAGGTGCCCGGCAAGAATTCGGTGTTCTGGAAGCTGGCGTGTTTGCTGGTGGTTTTCTGCTTGCTGATGATCTGGCTCAGTTGGTCCTGGGGTCGCTATATGGACAAGCGCACCGGCTTTTTGTCCGAGCAGGCCCACGGCACCCTGGTGCGCTATGCCGGTGAGGCCGAGCGCGCCTGGGAGAGCGCTCAGCAAGCCGGCGTCGACCAGTGGTTGCAGGGCATGGGGCACAGGGAGCCGGGCTGGGTCGGGGTGATTGGTCAGGACCTGCAATCGCTGAGCAGCTACCCGCTGAGTGATCGAGAAAGTGAGCGGCTGACCTTTTTGCGCGGCCTGGACTGGCCCATCAGCCATATCAAGACGGCGCGGCCATGGATAAAGGTGCCCTTTCCCCGCGACCCGTCGGCGGGCAGCCTGGTGATCGAGTTGCCGCAACGCTTTATGCCCGGGCGCTCCCAGGTGATCTGGCGGATTGTCACCAACGGCGTAATTCCTGGCTTGCTGACCCTGTTGCTGTGCGTGGGCCTGTACCGCGTGCTGATCGTGCCGCTTAACCATCTTCGCGAACAGGCCAATGCCTGGCGGGCTGATCAACTGGGGGCGCGGCTATCGAGCCAGATCACCAGCCGCCAGGACGAACTGGGTGAGCTGGCGCGGGCGTTCGATCAGATGTCCGAGCGCTTGCAGAGTACGGTCTCGCAACAGCAGCAATTGCTCCGCGACTTGTCCCATGAGCTGCGCACGCCCTTGAGCCGTTTGCGGGTAGCCTGTGACAGCGAGCAGGGGGGCGAGGCCTTGCGTGAGCGTCTGGGCCGTGAAGTCGACGGCATGCAACGGCTGGTCGAAGACACCTTGCAACTGGCCTGGCTGGATGCCGAGCGCGGGCCGCTGCCGGTGGAAGACATTCAGGTGCAGGCGCTGTGGGAGATGCTCACCGAAAACGCCCGCTTTGAAAGTGGCTGGCCGCAATCGCGACTGCCTTGTCTGGTGGATGAGCATTGCTGGGTGCGCGGGCATCTCAACAGCCTGGCTCAAGCCATGGAAAATATCCTGCGCAATGCCATTCGCCATTCACCACCCGAGGGTATCGTCAGCCTTGATGGCCGGCGCGAAGGCAATATGTGGCACCTGTGGCTCGATGACCAGGGCGCAGGTGTGGCACCTGAAGAACTGGAGCGGATCTTTGCGCCTTTTACCCGCCTTGATGGCTCGCGTCCCGGCGATGGCGGCTTTGGTCTGGGCCTGAGTATTGCGCGCAATGCCCTGCGGCTGCAGGGTGGCAGTTTGTGGGCAGAGAACCACGGCGGCGGGTTGCGGGTGCATGTTCGTTTGCTTGCCGGACATGCCGCGTAAACGCTCAGGCCGCGGCTGTATAGACATCCCTGTGGGAGCGGGCTTGCCCGCGATGGTATCAGTCCGTTTTACCTGACAGATCGCGGCGTCAGAATCGCGGGCAAGCCCGGCTCCCACAGGAATTATTGTGATGGGCTTGCGGCGCTTATAGCCTTTAACCATAAGCACCGTACTTTGCGTGATATGGGCTGTCGGCGTTTGTCGGTATGATGTGCGGCCCCGCGGTCTGGATTGCGAATACGCCATGACATTGCAGTACCCAACTATCGCCGATTGCGTCGGCAACACTCCTCTGGTGCGCTTGCAGCGCCTGGCTGGAAACACCACCAACACCTTGTTGCTCAAGCTCGAAGGGAACAACCCTGCAGGCTCGGTCAAGGACCGTCCGGCTCTGTCGATGATTGCCCGCGCCGAAGCGCGCGGCCAGATCCAGGCTGGCGATACCCTGATTGAAGCCACCTCGGGCAATACCGGGATTGCCCTGGCCATGGCCGCGGCGATCAAGGGCTACAAGATGATCCTGATCATGCCCGACAATTCCAGCGCCGAGCGCAAGGCTGCCATGACCGCCTACGGTGCCGAGCTGATCCTGGTCAGTCAGGAAGAGGGCATGGAAGGCGCCCGCGACCTGGCCGACAAGATGCAGGCCCAGGGCCTGGGCAAGGTGCTCGACCAGTTTGCCAACGGTGACAACCCCGAGGCTCACTACACCGGTACGGGCCCGGAAATCTGGCGTCAGACCAACGGTACCATCACCCACTTCATCAGTTCGATGGGTACTACCGGTACCATCATGGGCGTGTCGCGCTACCTCAAGGAGCAAAACCCGGGCGTGCAGATCGTCGGTTTGCAGCCGATGGAAGGCGCTGCCATTCCGGGCATCCGCCGCTGGCCGACCGAGTACTTGCCCAAGATCTACCAGGCCGACCGCGTAGACCGCATCGTCGACATGGCCCAGCGCGAAGCCGAAGACGTCACCCGCCGACTGGCCCGTGAAGAAGGCATTTTCTGTGGTGTATCCTCGGGCGGGGCGGTGGCAGCGATGCTGCGCCTGAACCAGGAAGTCGAAAACGCGGTGATGGTCGCGATCATTTGTGACCGAGGCGACCGTTATCTGTCGACCGGCATTTACGATGCGCCCAACTGATGGCCAAGCAAGAGAGAGGCCTGCGCTTCCAGCCTGCTGGCGGCACCAAGGCTGCGCAAGTGCCTGCGGGCAAGAAACAGCGTTTGAATATCGAGCGCCTGGCCAACGACGGCCGCGGTATTGCCTTTATTGAAGGGCGTACCTGGTTTGTTTCGGGGGCTCTGGCCGGTGAAGAAGTCGAAGCCCGGGTGCTGGGTGCCCATGGCAAGGTCGTTGAAGCCCGTACCGAGCGTGTTTTCAAGGCCAGCGAGATCCGTCGCCAGGCACCCTGTGCCCATGCGGGCAAGTGCGGCGGCTGCAGCGTGCAGCATTTGCCCCATGAAGAGCAGCTTGCACTGAAACAGCGCATGCTCGCCGAGCAACTGTCCCGCGTGGCCGGTGTCGAACCTCAAGAGTGGGCAGCGCCGCTGACCGGTCCCGAGTTTGGCTACCGCCGCCGGGCACGTATCGCCGTGCGCTGGGATGCGCGGGCCAAGCACCTGGACGTGGGTTTCCGTGCTGCTGGCAGCCAGGACATCGTCGCCATCGATCACTGTTTGGTTCTGGTACAGGCTTTGCAACCTATCATGACCGGGCTGCCCGCCATGTTGCGTCAACTGGGCAACCCCAAGGCACTGGGCCACGTGGAGTTGTTCAGTGGTTCGGCGATTGCGGTTTTGCTGCGCCATATGGCGCCGCTGAGTGCTGCCGACATGCAGGTTCTTGAGGCATTTTGCATTACCCATAACGCCCAATTGTGGCTGCATGGCGAAGGCGAGCCACAGCCGGTCGATTTGACCCGGGCCTTGGGCTATCGTCTGGAAACATGGGATTTGCAGCTGGCGTATCGCCCCGGGGATTTTGTCCAGGTCAATGCCGGCGTCAACGAAGCCATGGTGGCTCAAGCCATAAAGTGGCTTGCGCCACAAGCTGACGAACGGATTCTTGACTTGTTCTGTGGGCTGGGTAACTTCGCATTACCACTGGCACAAAAAGCGCGTGAAGTCGTGGCTGTTGAAGGTGTTGCGACCATGGTCGAACGCGCCGCGCAAAACGCGGTCAGTAACAGCCTGCATAATGCAGTGTTTTTTCAGGCCGACCTGTCACAGCCGCTGGTGGATGCAACCTGGGCCAAAGCCGGCTTCAGTGCCGTACTGCTTGATCCGCCTCGCGACGGCGCTTATGAAGTGGTACGAAAGTTGTCTGGCCTGGGTGCCAAACGTTTGGTGTATGTGTCGTGCAACCCGGCCACCCTGGCGCGCGACACGGTTGAACTGATTAAACAGGGTTACCGGTTAAAACGTGCCGCAATCCTCGACATGTTCCCGCAAACAGCGCATGTCGAGGCGATGGCGTTATTTGAAGCAGACTAGGATGTCTGTCTATTTCAACGGGCCCGCAACCCGCGACGCTATGCCCTGTAGCGCGCGGTTGGGATCAGGGCCTGTGATTTCGGCGCATTGAACCTGCGCTGTAGGGAAGGTAAGCAAGATGGTACAGGTCAGAGCACACCAGCCGATCAACACCGACGGCAGTCTCAACCTCGAGGCATGGCTGGATCATGCGGTGAGTGTCGATGTGGCGCTGGACCGTGAAGCCTTGAAAGAAGCGTGTGAGTTTGCACGCGAGGCCGAGCAGCAAGCCAATGCGGCGAAAAACCTGTGGGCCGAGGGCACCTCAAGCTTTCGTACCGGGTTGGAAATCGCCGAGATATTGGCCGATCTGAAACTGGATCAGGATTCCCTGGTTGCCGCGATTCTCTATCGTTGCGTGCGCGAAGGGCAGGTGCTGTTGCCTGCCGTCAGCCAGCGCTTCGGTCCGGTGGTGGCCAAACTGATTGATGGTGTACTGCGCATGGCGGCCATCAGTGCCAGCCTCAGCCCCCGTCAATCGATGGTGCTGGGCACCCAGGGCCAGGTCGAAAACCTGCGCAAGATGCTGGTTGCCATGGTTGATGACGTGCGCGTGGCACTGATCAAGCTGGCTGAACGTACCTGCGCGATTCGCGCAGTCAAAAATGCCCCGGACGAGAAGCGCAACCGCGTCGCCCGCGAGGTGTTCGATATTTATGCGCCATTGGCGCACCGCCTGGGCATCGGCCACATCAAGTGGGAGCTGGAGGACCTGTCCTTCCGCTATCTGGAGCCCGAGCAGTACAAACAGATCGCCACCTTGCTGCATGAGCGCCGCCTCGACCGCGAGCGCTTTATCAGCGATGTGATGAACCAGTTGCGTACCGAGCTGGAAGCCACCGGCGTGACCGACGCCGACATCAGCGGCCGGGCCAAGCACATCTACTCGATCTGGCGCAAAATGCAGCGCAAGGGCCTGGCCTTCAGCCAGATCTATGACGTGCGTGCCGTACGGGTACTGGTGCCGGAAATGCGCGACTGCTATACCGCGCTGGGCATCGTCCATACCCTGTGGCGGCATATCCCGAAGGAATTCGACGACTATATCGCCAACCCCAAGGAGAACGGCTACCGCTCGCTGCATACTGCCGTGATCGGGCCTGAAGGCAAGGTCCTGGAAGTGCAGATTCGCACCCATGCCATGCACGAAGAGGCCGAGCTGGGGGTTTGCGCGCACTGGCGCTACAAGGGCACTGACGTCAAGGCCGGGTCCAACCAGTACGAAGAGAAAATCTCGTGGTTGCGCCAGGTGCTGGAGTGGCACGAAGAACTGGGCGACATCGGTGGCCTGGCCGATCAGCTGCGCGTCGATATCGAGCCGGACCGGGTGTATATCTTCACCCCCGACGGGCATGCCATCGACCTGCCCAAGGGGGCGACGCCGCTGGACTTTGCCTACCGGGTTCACACCGAGATCGGCCACAACTGCCGTGGTGCCAAGATCAACGGGCGCATCGTGCCGCTCAACTACAGTCTGCAGACCGGTGAGCAGGTCGAGATCATCACCAGCAAGCACGGTACGCCGAGCCGCGACTGGCTGAACCCGAACCTGGGCTATGTCACCACCTCGCGGGCGCGGGCGAAAATCGTCCACTGGTTCAAGTTGCAGGCGCGCGATCAGAACGTCGCTGCCGGCAAAACCATGCTCGAGCGCGAACTCGGCCGTTTGGGCCTGCCGGCGGTGGATTACGAGAAGCTCGCCGACAAGGCCAACATGCGAACCGCCGAGGACATGTACGCGGCGCTCGGGGCTGGCGACTTGCGCCTGGCGCAGTTGATCAACCTGGCCCAGCAACAGGTCGAGCCTGAGCGCGGCAGCGAGCAGATGGAGCTGATTCCGCGCAAGGCCACGGGCTACAAGCCGGGCAAGCGTGGAGACATCCAGATCGAAGGCGTCGGCAACCTGCTGACCCAGATGGCCGGGTGCTGTCAGCCGCTGCCGGGGGATGCGATTGTCGGTTACATCACCCAGGGCCGTGGCGTCAGCATTCACCGCCAGGACTGCGCCTCGGTGCTGCAACTGGGCAGTCGTGAGCCGGAGCGGATGATTCAGGTCAACTGGGGGCCGATCCCGGTCTCGACCTATCCGGTGGATATCGAAATCCGCGCCTACGATCGTTCGGGCTTGTTGCGCGATGTGTCGCAGGTGTTGCTCAACGAACGGATCAACGTACTGGCGGTCAACACCCGCTCGAACAAGGAAAACAACACCGCGTTGATGACCTTGACCATCGAGATCCCGGGGCTGGATGCGCTGGGGCGTTTACTGGGGCGGATCTCGCAACTGCCGAACATCATCGAAACCCGCCGGATCGGGCGTAGTGAGCCGCGCTGATCCTTTGTGGTAGCGGGCTTGCTCGCGATTGCATCTCCTCGGTGAGTCAGCTGTACCGGGGTGTTCATATCGCGAGCAAACCCGCTCCCACAGGGTGTGGTTAGCGTGTGCCAAAGGATTACAGATGTACAATCTCGACGACCTGCTGCACCTCATGGCCCGCCTGCGTGACCCGCAGTACGGCTGCCCGTGGGATATCAAGCAAACGTACGCCACTATCGTGCCTTATACCCTCGAAGAGGCTTACGAGGTCGCTGACGCCATTGAGCAGGGTGACTTCGAGCACCTGCAGGGCGAACTCGGCGATTTGCTGTTTCAAGTGGTGTATTACAGCCAGCTGGCCCGGGAAGAAGGCCGTTTCGAGTTTGCCGGGGTGATCGACAGCATTACCCGCAAGCTGATCCGCCGTCACCCCCATGTCTTTCCCACCGGTGACCTGTATGCGCCGCTGGATGTGCCGCGCTTGAGCGAAGAACAGGTCAAGGTACGCTGGGATGAGATCAAGGCCGAGGAGCGCGCAGAAAAGTCTACCGCCCCCGAGCAGTTGTCCTTGCTTGACGATGTGCCCATCGCCTTGCCTGCCCTGTCCCGCGCCGCCAAGCTGCAAAAGCGCGCCGCCCAGGTCGGTTTTGACTGGCCAGCGGCATTGCCGGTGCTGGACAAGGTGCGTGAAGAGCTGGATGAAGTGCTGGAGGCCATGGCCGACAACGATTCGGCGGCCATTCATGACGAAATCGGCGACCTGCTGTTTTCCGTGGTCAACCTGGCCCGTCATCTTAAAGTGGACCCGGAAACCGCCTTGCGTGGTGCCAATGCAAAATTTGATCGACGTTTCCGGTTTATCGAGCAGGCATTGCGCGATACCCTGCGTCCCATTGAAAGTTGCACCCTTGAAGACCTGGACGCCCTGTGGGGTGAAGCCAAGCGCCAGGAAAAGAATTTGCCCAGCTGCGGCTGAGTTTGCCTAAGTGAGTAAGTAGATGAGCATTTCCCTACGCGACCAGTTGCTCAAAGCCGGACTGGTCAACGAGAAGCAGGCCAAGCAGGCCGGCAAAGAAAAACAGAAACAACAGCGTCTGGCCCACAAAGGCCAGATCGAACTGGACGACACCCAGCAGCGTCTGGCTGCCGAAGCCAAGGCCGAGAAGGTCAAGCGCGACCAGGAACTGAACCGCCAGCAGCAGGAGAAGGTCGAGCAAAAAGCCCGTGCTGCGCAGATCAAGCAATTGATCGAAGTATCACGTCTGCCCAAGCTGACCACTGAGGACTACTACAACTTCGTTGATGACAAAAAGGTCAAGCGCCTGTCGGTCAACACCCTGATGCGCAACAAGCTGGCCAATGGCTCGCTGGCGATCGTGCAGCACCAGGGCGGCTACGAAGTCATCCCCCGTGAAGCTGCACTGAAGATCCAGGAGCGCGATCCGCGCCGGATCGTGCAGCTGAATATCCTGGTTGAGCCGAAAACCCCGGAAGAAGACGATCCGTACGCGGCCTATCAGATCCCTGATGACCTGATGTGGTAGTGCTGGCATAACCTGTGGGAGCGAGCCTGCTCGCGAAAGCGTTCGCTGCTCTTCGCGAGCAGGCTCGCTCCAACAGAGTGTTGCGTTGGCGCATAACAAAACAAACCCCGCTTCGGCGGGGTTTGTGTTTTTCAAGACAGTAGTTTCTTCTGCTCAGGCCTGGCGTTTCTGCGCTTCCAGCTTTTCCAGCTCAGCCTTGTAGCTGTGAGCGTCGCTTTCGCGGTGGAACATGCCTACCAGTATGTCTTCTTGATGCACATCCCATAGGTGTACACCGTGGGCTACCAGTTGGTGGAACATACGTGAATCGTCGCGCTCAGTTACTTTGATAGTCATCTGCTTGCTCCAAATTCTGATGAGGGCCTGCGGCAAGGCGTCGCAGGACTTCTTTATAGAATCTGTTAGCTTCCTAAGTAAATAGCTGATTGTCGCGCTGTCATCTTGCAGAAAATCCTTAAACCCTGCAGCCCTTTAAGCACGGGGTGTTTACGGATTTGTTTAATAGTTTTATGAAAAATGTTTCATGTTTTTGGTGTGTTACAGACCAAAAAAACCTCGCCGAAGCGAGGTTTTTTTGAGGCTTGCAGCTAAAGGCTTGTCGCTTAGTTGCCCTTGACCGTTTTGCCATCCACCGTGCCGTCCAGCAGCATGATGTTGTATTCCTTGCCGTCTTTTTCGACCTGGCGCAGTTTGACCAGCAGCGAACCCCAGTTCTTGGCGAACCACATTTCAGTGATGCGCTTGTTCTGTGTCGGGTCGCGTACGCGCTCAACCTTGATTGCGTCGACCTTGCCAGCCTTGGTTTCAACCACTTCAGGGCCGATCACGCGAAAGTCATAGGTGTCGACGTCATTGCCATCAACCACCTGGTAGCTCATGGACTTTTTGCCGGCTTCTACGTCACGCTGCAGTGCCAGCTGGTAGGTGGACTTGTCGAGCATGCCGCTGAGCAAGGGTACTTTGACAGCGTCGCCCTGATCGGTGCCGGTGACCATCTTGGCCGCCCAGTCGAAATCCAGATCGATCTTCTTGGCTTTTCCCAGGCCGCCACGTTCAAAGTGGTAGGTCAGCGGGATCAGCGTGTTTTTCTCGATTTTGAGGGTGCTTTCTTCGTTCAGGCTGGCTACCAGCATTGAAGCCTTGAAATTCAAGGTCCAGATACCATTGTCACCCTTGGTCAGGCTGCGCTCGGCAGAACCGCTCATGGGCAGCTGTTTCCAGTCTGCGGTGTAGCTGGCCTTGAAAGGCTGAAGATCGGCCGCTTGGACTGCTGGAATAGCCAGCAGGCTAAGGGCGAGAAGCAGGGCACGACGCATAAGTTCTCCTAGGTTCGTATCAAGTGGCCGCTGGCCGCAAGTAATTGACCGTCCAATAATGCGCCTCGCTCGTCAAGTGACAAGCGACCTTCGGCAAACCAGCGCACTGCAAGCGGATAAATCCGGTGTTCCTGGGCGTGAACCCGTTGCGCCAGGCTATGTGGCGAGTCATCGGACTCTACCGGTATCACTGCCTGTACGACCAGAGGTCCGCCGTCGAGTTCCTCGGTCACAAAGTGCACGCTGCAGCCGTGCTCACCGTCTCCTGCTTCCAGCGCCCGCTGGTGCGTGTGCAAACCCTTGTATTTGGGCAGCAGGGAAGGGTGGATATTCAGCAGGCGACCCTGATAGTGACGCACGAATTCTGCGCTGAGAATGCGCATGAACCCGGCCAGAACCACCAGTTTCGGTTTGAATTCGTCGATGACTTTGATCAATGCAGCATCGAAGGCCTCGCGGCCCTCGAATGCCTTGTGATCCAGTACGCGGGTATCGATACCCGCGTCTTTGGCGCGTTGCAGGCCGTAGGCATCTGCGCGGTTGGAGATCACCGCGCGGATTGATGCCGGGCTGGCCTTGACGTCATCGCTGTCGATCAAGGCCTGCAAGTTGCTGCCGGTGCCGGAAAGCAGCACCACTACATCACAGGTATCAGGCATTAGTGCGCCTTGATGTTTTGCAGCTCAACTTGCGCAGCGCCTTCAGCGGCGGTTGCGATCTGACCGATGACCCAAGGCTGCTCGCCCGCTTCACGCAGTACGTTCAGCGCGGTTTCAACGTCAGCCTGAGCTACGCAGATGACCATGCCAACGCCGCAGTTCAGCACGCGGTGCATTTCGTGCTCGTCCACGTTGCCTTTTTCCTGCAGCCAGTCGAAGACGGCAGGGCGCTGCCAGCTGGCAACGTCAACCACCGCTTGTGCACCTTTTGGCAGTACGCGCGGGATGTTGTCGAGCAGGCCGCCACCGGTGATGTGGGCCATGGCCTTGACCACGCCGGTTTCCTTGATCAGTTTGAGCAGCGGCTTGACGTAGATGCGGGTCGGCGCCATCAGCAGGTCGGTCAGTGGCTTGCCGTCGAGCTGGATGTTTTCGATGTCGGCACCCGACACTTCGATGATCTTGCGGATCAGCGAGTAGCCGTTGGAGTGCGGGCCCGAGGACGGCAAGGCGAGCAGGGCGTCGCCGGCAGCGACCTTGGAACCGTCGATGATCTCGGATTTTTCTACAACGCCAACGCAGAAGCCGGCCAGGTCGTAGTCTTCGCCTTCGTACATGCCTGGCATTTCAGCGGTTTCGCCGCCAACCAGCGAGCAACCGGACAGTTCGCAGCCAGCGCCGATACCGGTCACCACCTGGGTCGCGGTTTCAACGTTGAGCTTGCCGGTGGCGTAGTAGTCAAGGAAGAACAGAGGCTCGGCGCCGCATACGATCAGGTCGTTGACGCACATGGCAACCAGGTCGATACCGATGCTGTCGTGCTTGTTCAGGTTCAGGGCCAGGCGCAGCTTGGTGCCGACGCCGTCAGTGCCGGAAACCAGAACAGGCTGCTTGTAGCCAGCCGGAATTTCGCAGAGGGCGCCAAAACCGCCGAGGCCGCCCATCACTTCCGGGCGTGCAGTGCGCTTGGCCACGCTCTTGATGCGTTCGACCAATGCTTCACCGGCGTCGATGTCTACACCGGCGTCTTTGTAGCTCAGGGATGGTTGCTTGCTCATAATCCAGGCCTTTAGGGGGGATTCGGGGGTATCGACCGAGTTCAGGGGGCAGGCTTGCAAGTGCTCAAGGATTGCACCAGAGCATTTGCAGGGTGCCCGGCTGTTGGCGGTCTGCGAAGGCGCGCGATTTTATCAGGCTTGAAGGGCAGCGGCCATCCTCGGGCCGACAGGCAGGGTTATATCTGGCGAAAAAAACCTTTTTTAGTCGTACTTGGGTCTGCGCACAGGCCTGTATAAGGTATAGAGAGGTTGTGTGACCGCGTGAAAACGCGAAACGGGCGTGAATGATTTGGCCGTGGCCGTGTCAGAAGTCTGTTCGAGTGTTTTTATGGCGTCCTTAATAGGCTGCTTTTTGTCATCGGGAATCTTTCATGCGTTTTAGCCAATTTTTAGCCGTGGGCTGTCTGTCTTTTTTCAGCCTGGCCAGTCATGCCGAAATCCTCACCGGTCTTTATCAGGTGCTCGAGCCAGTCACCACCCAGTCACCTGATGAGCGCACCCAGGCTACGCAAAAGGCCCTGGAAACCCTGGTGTTGCGTCTGACCGGAGATGCCGCGGCGATTAAGAGTCCGGCGCTGGAGGCGATTCGCAAAGATCCGCAGCAAATCATCAGTCGCTACGGCTATGACGCCGGCCCGCCGCAAAGCCTGCAAGTGGACTTCGATCCGGTGAGTACCGATCGTGCGTTGCATCAGGCCGGGCTGTCGCTGTGGGGCAGTAATCGCCCTGCGCTGCTGGGCTGGTGGCTGAATGACTCGGTCGAAGGTTCGAGCCTGGTGGGGGACGGTCAGTCAGTGGCCGAGCCGTTGCGTCGTGCCGCGCAGCATCGGGGTTTGCCATTGCGCTTGCCGTTGGCGGATTTGAGTGAACAGCTTGTGGGTACGGCTGAAAATCTTGAGGGCAGCAATCCTGCGCCTTTAAAAGACGCTTCCGAGCGTTATGGTGCGGACGCATTGCTGGCGGTGCATGCTCGTGAAGATGACGGGCAGTGGAGCGCCAAATGGCGTTTGTGGGTAGGTGATCAGCAGGAGCAGGGCAGCGCTCAGGCTCCTGATCAGGCAGCGCTGGCCGATGCCGTGATGCTTGCGGTCAGCCAGCGTCTGGCGCCGCGCTATGCGGTCAAGCCCGGGGTTTCTTCCGAGCAGTTGCTCGAAGTGCAAGGCATGACGTTGCAGCGTTATGCGCAGCTGGGGCATTTGCTTGAGCCTTTTGGTGCGCAACTCAAGAGCGTTGACGGTGATCGTGTTGTGTACCTGGTAAACGGCAGCGCCGAGCAGTTGCGTTCGCAATTGGGGCTGGCGCAGTTGCAGGAAGTACCGGCGGGGCAAGCGCCTGTTGCGGCTGATGGGGGGCAGGCGTCAAGTGTTGCCTCAGGCCCTGCGGCGCAGTTGCGGTTTCGCTGGTAGGTTGATGTCTTCTTTATATAAGGATGGGGTGGCTCATGGCTGATTCGCGACGGTGGGTGTGGTGGGGCGTGGCGTTGGGATTCGCCCTGTTCGTGTATTTCCTGCATCCGATACTCACGCCTTTTCTGGTCGCCATCGTCCAGGCCTATATGTTCGACCCGGTGGTCGATCGACTGGAAAGGTTCGGGCTTTCAAGAACCTGGGGTGTGGTTGCGGTCTTTACCGTGTTCACTGTCATTTTGATGACATTGCTGCTGGTACTGGTGCCGCTGCTGGCCAAGCAACTGTTGAAGCTCTATCAGTTGGCACCGCAGATCCTCGACTGGCTGCAGCACACGGCAATGCCGTGGGTGCAAGCCAAGTTCGGCTTGAGTGACAGTTTCTGGAAGTTCGACAAGATCAAGGCGGCGATCACCGAGCATATGGGGCAGGCGACTGACATTGTCGGAATCGTCCTGTCCAAGGCCACGGCTTCCAGTCTGGCGCTGATCGGCTTTTTGGCCAATCTGGTGTTGATTCCGGTGGTGGCGTTCTACCTGTTGCGTGATTGGAACATCATGATGGCCAAGATTCGCGGTCTGTTGCCGCGGGCTCGGGCAGATCAGATCGTGTCACTGGCCAAAGAGTGCCACGACGTGCTCGGCGCGTTTGTGCGCGGTCAGTTGCTGGTGATGCTGGCGCTGGGGGTGATCTACTCGGCGGGCCTGATGCTGGTCGGCCTCGAGCTGGGGTTGTTGATCGGCTTGATGGCGGGTATAGCGGCCATCGTGCCGTATATGGGCTTTATTGTCGGCATCGGTGCGGCGTTGGTTGCCGGGTTATTCCAGTTTGGCGGGGATCTGTACCCGATGCTCGGCATCGTGGCGGTGTTTATGATCGGCCAAGCCCTGGAGGGCACCGTGCTTACCCCGCTGCTGGTGGGTGACAAAATCGGTATGCACCCGGTGGCGGTGATCTTTGCGATTCTGGCTGGCGGTGAGCTGTTCGGTTTTACCGGTGTATTGCTGGCCTTGCCGGTAGCGGCCGTGATCATGGTGCTGGTGCGCCATGTGCAGGATTTGTATAAGGATTCCCAGGTCTATAAAGGCAGTGAGGATCCGCAGTTGTAGAGGGTGGGTTGTGAAGCGGCGGGGTTGTCGCGAGGCGGCCCGGCCTTCTTTGTGCGTTCGAGGCGGCTCGCAGGCGCCAGAAAAAGCCCAATCAATCCAAGACCTTAACGCAAACCTTTGATTTTGCTCGTGGTCTGTTACATTGTGTGCCCGGCGACACGGGTATAAACTTTTCAAACCTTACACAGAGGCCACTAACGGTTCGCTTGAACTGTTCAGTCAGCATGAAACCGATTCAGCTGCCCCTAGGTGTGCGTCTGCGTGATGACGCTACCTTCATAAACTACTATCCAGGCGCCAATGCCGCTGCACTCGGCTATGTCGAACGTCTGTGCGAAGCCGACGCCGGCTGGACAGAAAGCCTGATTTACCTGTGGGGCAAACATGGCGTAGGGCGTACGCACCTGCTGCAGGCCGCTTGCCTGCGCTTTGAGCAGATGGGCGAACCGGCGGTTTACCTGCCGCTGGCCGAGTTGCTGGATCGCGGCATAGAAATCCTCGATAACCTTGAGCAGTACGAGCTGGTTTGCCTGGATGACCTGCAGGCGGTGGCCGGGCGTGCTGATTGGGAAGAGGCGCTGTTCCATCTGTTCAACCGGCTGCGTGACAGCGGCCGGCGCCTGTTGATTGCAGCCTCCACCTCGCCTCGAGAATTGCCGATCAAACTGGCAGACCTCAAGTCCCGCCTGACCATGGCGCTGGTTTTCCAGATGCGCCCCCTGTCCGATGAGGACAAGCTGCGGGCTTTGCAGTTGCGTGCTTCACGCCGTGGCCTGCACCTGACTGACGAAGTCGGGCATTTCATTCTCACGCGCGGTACCCGCAGCATGAGTGCCTTGTTTGATTTGCTCGAGCGGCTCGATCAAGCGTCCTTGCAGGCGCAGCGCAAGCTGACCATTCCCTTCCTGAAAGAAACCCTTGGCTGGTAGCTCAGCCCTTCAAAAATAAGGGTTGTAGCCGGTTTTGACAGTTTCCAGGCGCCAAAAATCCTGCGCGGCCAAAGGGCTGTGGGCGCAAAATCTGTCGTCAGGGGTGTAAAGCCTTAGATGTCACGACAAAACCATCAAGTCACATTTAGATCGATTGAATTTGCAAATGAGGATCATAGAAGGCATAGTCGCGGCTACTTTTTCTAATAAGCCACGGTCGTGCCCATGCTAAAGCGCTTCGCACCCCTCGTGCCCCTCGCACTCGTTACCCTGTTGTTTGGTTGTGCTGCTCACACGCCAGTGTCGCAGCAAGTCGTCCAGGCTCAGGTTCAAAAGTCATCTTCGGTCTCGCAAACTTCCGCTCTTTATCAGGAAGAGCTGGCAACCGAAAAAGAACTGGCTGAGTTTTCTGCCAACAGCAAGCCTTATGAATTGCCAGCTCTGGCTGACAGCATTCTAGAGCGCGGCATGTCCTTGATCGGTACCCGTTACCGTTTTGGTGGCACCTCCGAGGCAGGCTTCGATTGCAGCGGCTTTATCGGTTATCTGTTCAAGGAAGAGGCGGGCATGCAATTGCCGCGCTCAACCCGCGAAATGATCAACGTAAAAGCACCGCTGGTCGCACGGAATAATTTGAAACCGGGTGATTTGCTGTTCTTCAGCACCAATGGTCGTGGCCGTGTGAGCCATGCCGGGATTTACCTGGGTGATGACCAGTTTATTCACTCCAGCAGCCGCCGCAGCGGTGGTGTACGGATTGATAACCTGGGTGACAGCTACTGGAGCAAGACCTTTATTGAGGCCAAGCGCGCCCTGGCGATGGCCCCTGCGAGCGTCGTAGCCCGCAAGTAAAGTTAATGTGTTACTTGAAGTTCTGCAGCTAAGAGCTAGAATTAAGTCGCAATGTTAAATTTCTGAAGCCGCGAAGGTGCCCCCTCTCGCGGCTTTGGGGTTCGCGGCCTGAGTTGCCGTATCCAGAATCAGGAACATTCTGTTTATGTCGATCATGGCCCGCGTTGCTCTCCTCACTTTAGCAGCACTGCTCAGTGCCTGCGCCAGCCGCACCCCGCCAGCCCCCGTGGCACAAAAGCCGGTTGTGTTTATCACTCACCCCGAAGAAACCTCGCCGGTTGCCGCAGACGTGCTTTTTCGCGCCCTTGGCCTGGTAGGCACGCCTTATCGCTGGGGCGGCAATACCCCGGATTCGGGGTTTGATTGCAGTGGCCTGATCAAGTACGTATACAACGACGCCGCGGGTATTTCGTTGCCGCGCACCACGCGCGAGATGATCGTGATGCGTGCGCAGAGCATCGGCCAGGACAAGCTGCAAACCGGTGACCTGCTGTTCTTTGCAACCAATGGTGGCTCCCAGGTCAGTCACGCCGGGATCTACGTAGGCGAAGGGCGCTTTGTCCATGCGCCGGCCACGGGCGGTACGGTCAAGCTGGACAGCCTGAACAAGGCCTACTGGCAGAGGGCTTATCTGAATGCCAAGCGCGTGTTGCCGACCGAGCAGCATTTGGCACGTTTGCCCTAAAGCCCCTTAGCCCAGCCCTCTCCTTCCGGGGAGGGCTAGGTTGAGGGCGGCTCTTGATTAGAAAGCCTATTTTCCCGACACCCGCCAAACCTTGTTGCCTACATCATCGGCCACCAACAAGTCACCTTGCTTGTCGATCACCACGCCCACTGGCCGGCCCATGGCTTTTTCGTCGGCGTTAAGAAAGCCGGTCAGCACATCGATCGGCATGCCCTCCGGTTTGCCGCCGGCAAAAGGCACGAAAATCACTTTGTAACCACTGTGGGGTTTGCGGTTCCAGGAGCCGTGCTGGCCGATAAAGGCACCCTGGGTAAAGCCGGGTAAATGGCTGCCTTCGGCAAACGTCAGCCCCAAAGACGCCGTGTGTGGCCCAACGGCGTAATCCGGGGCAATGGCCTTGGCCACCAGTTCAGGGTTTTGCGGGTTGACCCGCACATCCACATGCTGGCCGTAGTAGCTGTAGGGCCAGCCATAGAAGCCGCCATCCTGGACTGATGTGATGTAGTCAGGCACCAGGTCACTGCCGATTTCGTCACGCTCATTAACTGCTGTCCAGAGCTTGCCGGAGGTGGGTTCCCAGTCCATGCCATTAGGGTTGCGCAGGCCCGACGCAAAAATGCGGTGGCTGCCGGTGGCCGGGTCGACTTCCCAGATCGCGGCGCGACCTTGCTCCTTGTCCATGCCATTTTCGCCCACATTGCTGTTGGATCCGACGGTCACATATAACTTGGTGCCGTCCTTGCTGGCGATCACGTTTTTGGTCCAATGGTGGTTCAGAGGCCCGCCGGGTAAGTCCACCACCTTGACCGGTTTGGCGCTGATGCTGTTTTCACCGGCTTGATAGGGGAAGCGCAACAGCTTGTCGGCATCTGCCACATACAGATCGTTACCCACCAGCGTCATGCCAAAGGGAGAGTTCAGGTTCTCGATAAACACGGTGCGGGTTTCGGCGACGCCATCGTGGTCCGCGTCGCGCAGCAGGGTAATCCGGTTTGCACTTGGCACTCCGGCCCCGGCGCGGGACATGACCTTGTCTGCGATCCAGCCCTTGATGCCCTTGCTGTCATCCGGCTTGGGCGGCGAATTGGATTCGGCCACCAGCACGTCGCCGTTGGGCAGTACATAGAGCCAGCGCGGGTGGTCGAGGTTCTGGGCGAAAGCGGCGACGTGCAAGCCGTGGGCAGCCACTGGGGTGGCATTATCGGGCCAGCCGATGGCGGGGGCGATATTGACCGTTGGAATCAGGGTTTTATTGGGTTCGGGAAGCTTGGGTGATGGGCCGGTACCCTCACTGACTTGCAGGGTCGAGCTTTCGCCGCAAGCGACCAATCCTGCGGCAAGAACAATAACAACGGCGTGCTGGCGCTTGAGCATGTGGTTCTCCATAAGATCTTGTCTGGTAGTAGAGAAGCGTAGCTGTTTAAAGGTTCAGCCCGGGCGCCGGATAAAGCCTTTAGGCGCCGGCTTTAATTGACGCTCCACCCCCAACCCTCTAACCTTCGCGGCTTGTTTCAGGTGCTCTGTGGCCATGGGTCGACAGAGTGAAACAGGGAAGCCGGTGAGGGCGTGTTGGACCTACACAACCGCCACGATCCCGGCGCTGCCCCCGCAACGGTAAACGAGTCAAAGCCACGCTCAGTGCCACTGTGTTTTTTGCACGGGAAGGCGCGTGGACAAGGGTGCACCCTACAGGGCCGCCCGCTTGTGAGCCCGGAGACCGGCCTGATCCATCCACCACTCTCGCGGCGGGCGATGCAGTGTGTTTTTTTAATTTCCCCCGCCTCCCGTTTGCATCATCGAACCCAACGGAGAGTTGCCATGAATGAATCCCCCGAACGCGACGAACGCCATCAGGCGCGCATGCTGCGCAAAAAAGCGGTTATGGACGAGCGCATTGCCAGCTCGCCCAATGAATGCGGACTGCTGCTGGTATTGACCGGCAATGGCAAAGGCAAGAGCAGTTCTGCGTTTGGCATGCTGGCCCGCGCCATGGGCCACGGCATGCAGTGCGGCGTGGTGCAGTTCATCAAGGGGCGCAACAGCACCGGTGAGGAGATTTTCTTCCGCCGTTTTCCCGAGCAGGTGCGCTACCACGTGATGGGTGAAGGCTTTACCTGGGAAACCCAGGACCGCCAGCGCGATATCGCCGCCGCCGAAGCCGCGTGGGAAGTGTCCCGCGAGATGCTGCGCGATCCGTCCATTGGGTTGGTGGTGCTCGATGAGCTGAATATCGCGCTCAAGCACGGCTACCTCGATCTGGAACAGGTGCTCGCCGACCTGCAAGCCCGTCCGCCCATGCAGCATGTGCTGGTCACCGGCCGTGGCGCCAAACCTGAACTGATTGATCTGGCTGATACCGTGACTGAGATGGCGGTGGTCAAACACGCTTTCCAGGCCGGGATCAAAGCCCAGAAAGGCATCGAATTGTGAGTGTTGAAGTATGAGAGCGTCACGTCATTGCCCGGCGGTGCTGATCGCCGCGCCGGCTTCCGGTCAGGGCAAGACCACGGTTACAGCGGCTTTGGCCCGGTTGCATCGCAATCAGGGGCGCAAGGTGCGGGTATTCAAGTGCGGCCCGGATTTTCTCGACCCCATGATCCTGGAGCGCGCCAGCGGTGCGCCGGTGTATCAGGTGGATTTGTGGATGGTGGGCGCCGAGGAAAGCCGTCGCCTGCTGTGGGAAGCCGCCGGTGAGGCGGACCTGATTTTGATTGAAGGTGTGATGGGGCTGTTTGACGGCACGCCTTCCAGCGCCGATCTGGCACGGCATTTTGGCGTGCCGGTGTTGGGGGTGATTGATGGCACTGCCATGGCCCAAACCTTTGGTGCGCTGGCCCTTGGTTTGGCGCGCTATCAGCCGGATCTGCCGTTTGCCGGGGTGCTGGCCAATCGAGTTGGCACCGTACGCCATGCACAGTTGCTCGAAGGCAGCCTGACCGAAGGCTTGCGCTGGTACGGCGCGCTGTCCCGCGAAACCGGCATCGAACTGCCAAGCCGTCATCTGGGACTGGTGCAGGCCAGCGAGCTGAATGATCTGGATGCGCGCCTGGATGCGGCGGCCAATGCCCTGGCCAGCACCTGTGAGGTAGCGCTGCCACCGCCGGTTGAATTCGCTGCGCCTGAGCCGGTGGCCGTCGAGCCGCTGCTGGCAGGTGTGCGAATTGCCGTGGCTCGCGACGAAGCTTTTGCCTTCACTTATGGCGCCAGCCTCGCGTTATTACGTGATATGGGCGCCGAGCTGGTGTTTTTCTCACCGATCCGTGACAGTCAGCTGCCTGAAGCAGACAGCCTGTATTTGCCCGGTGGTTACCCTGAACTGCATCACCTTGAGCTGTCGCGCAACGTGCCGATGCTCACGGCGATTCGCGCACACCACAGGGCCGGTAAACCGCTGCTGGCCGAGTGCGGTGGCATGCTTTACCTGCTCGATGCCCTGACCGATGTCGAGGGCCAGCGCGCCGAACTGGTTGGCTTGCTGGCAGGGGAGGCGACGATGCAAAAGCGCCTGGCTGCCCTGGCGCTGCAAGCTGTGGACATGCCTGAAGGGCTGTTGCGCGGCCACACCTACCACCACTCGCTGACCAGCACCGAACTTGAGCCTGTTGCTCGCGGCCTGAGCCCCAATGGCGGGCGCGGCGCCGAAGCGGTGTATCGCGAAGGGCGAATGACCGCTTCTTATGTACACTTTTACTTCCCGTCCAATCCTCAGGCCATTGCCGCGTTGTTTGCGCCATGTGCCGTGAAGGTGCCATGAGCGATAACGCATTCAGCCCGCAAGAACGCGCCGCCGTGTACCGCGCCATCGCCGAGCGTCGTGATATGCGCCACTTCAGTGGTGGCACTGTGGCACCCGAGTTGTTGTCGCGTTTGCTGGAAGCGGCGCATCAAGCCCCGAGCGTGGGCTTGATGCAGCCGTGGCGGTTTATCCGCATCACTGACCGCGAGCTGCGCGGCAAGATCCAGGGTCTGGTGGAAGAAGAGCGGGTACGCACCGCGGATGCCCTGGGCCAGCGCTCCGATGAATTCATGACGCTCAAGGTCGAAGGTATCAACGATTGCGCCGAGGTGCTGGTGGCTGCGTTGATGGATGACCGCGAAAAGCACATTTTTGGTCGCCGTACGCTGCCGGAAATGGACATGGCGTCCTTGTCCTGTGCCATTCAAAACCTGTGGCTGGCGGCCCGGGTCGAAGGGCTGGGCATGGGCTGGGTGTCATTGTTCGAACCGCAGGCACTGGCTGATCTGCTGGGGTTGCCTGCCGGGGCCAAGCCGCTCGCTGTACTGTGCCTGGGCCCGGTCGAGGCGTTTTATCCGGCGCCGATGCTGGTCCTGGAAGGGTGGGCGCAAGCGCGTCCGCTCAGTGAACTGGTGTACGAGAATTATTGGGGAGTGAGTCCATGAGTGTGGCGTTGCTGTGCGTTGCCGGGGTGGCGCTGGATGCGTTGCTCGGCGAGCCCAAACGCTGGCATCCGCTGGTTGCCTTTGGCCGTATGGCCGAGCGTATTGAGCAGCGTTTCAATTCCGGCGGCCGTGGCTGGCGCAGTCATGGTGTCACGGCCTGGGTACTGGCAGTGCTGCCGCTGACAATCCTGGCCACGGCCCTGTCCTGGCTGCCTTATATTGGCTGGCTGGTGGACATTGCGGCGCTGTATTGCGCACTGGGCATGCGCAGCCTCGGTGAGCACGTACAACCAGTAGCCGAGGCATTGCGCGCCAATAACCTGGATGAGGCGCGCACGCGGGTGGGTTATCTGGTCAGCCGTCAGACCAGTGAGCTGGATTCTACCGAAGTGGCCCGCGCCGCCACCGAGTCGGTGCTGGAAAACGGCAGCGATGCGGTATTTGCCGCGATTTTCTGGTTTGTGGTCGCGGGTGCGCCAGGGGTGGTGCTCTATCGTTTGAGTAATACCCTGGATGCCATGTGGGGCTATCGCAACGAACGGTTTGAGCGTTTTGGCTGGGCTGCGGCGCGGATCGACGATGTTCTTAACTATATTCCTGCAAGGTTGGTTGCGTTGACCTATGCCGCTTTGGGTAAAACCCGACTGGCCCTGAAGAGCTGGCGCAAGCAGGCACCGCTGTGGGACAGCCCCAATGCCGGCCCGGTCATGGCTGCTGGTGCCGGAGCGCTGGGTGTTGAGTTGGGTGGCCCGGCGATTTATCACGGCGAACTGCATGAGCGCCCGCAATTGGGCGAAGGTGCACCGGCAGACGCCGAGTCGATCGGCCGTGGCTGGCAACTGGTGCAGCGTGGCGTATGGCTGTGGCTGCTGATCCTGTGTGTCTGGAGTGAATTCTATGCTTGAGCACGGTGGGCGTTTGCGCAAGGCGGCGTTGCACTACGGCATTGCCGAGGCGGACTGGCTGGACCTGTCCACCGGCCTGGCGCCCTGGCCCTTTGCTATCCCCCAGGTGCCCGAACGTGCCTGGGCGCGCTTGCCTGAGGCCGATGACGGCCTTGAGCAAGCGGCCTGCGCCTATTACGGCGCGCCGCATGTGCTGGCGGTACCGGGTTCACAGTGTGCCATTCAGTTGCTGCCGCGTTTGCGCCGTAGCGGCAAGGTTGGCGTGCTGTCGCCGTGTTACGCCGAGCATGCCCATGCGTGGCGGCGCAGCGGGCATATCGTGCGGGAAATCATGGAGCAGGAAATCGACTTCTACATCGACACACTGGATGTGCTGGTGGTGGTCAACCCCAACAATCCCACGGGCTTGAGTCTGACCCCGGAACGCCTGCTGGAGTGGCATGCGCGGCTGATGCAGCGCGGCGGCTGGCTGGTGGTGGACGAAGCCTTTATGGACAACACGCCGCAACTGAGCCTGGCCGCGCATACCCAGCGTACCGGGTTGATCGTATTGCGCTCTTTCGGCAAGTTTTTTGGCCTGGCGGGCGTTCGGCTGGGTTTTGTGCTGGCTGAACTCAAGTTACTCAAGTTGCTGGCCGAGCAAGTCGGTCCCTGGGCGGTCAGCGGCCCGACGCGGATTGTCGGCCAGGCCTGCCTGCTCGACTCCGAGGCCCAAGCTCGTCAGCGCGAACGCAGCGAACTGGCCAGCGGGCGTCTGGAACGTCTGTTGGGCTTGCATGATCTGCCGCCGCAAGGGGGCTGTGCGCTGTTCCAGTGGTTGATCACCTCCCATGCCGATAGCCTTTACGAGTTTATGGCGCACCGCGGCATTTTGCTGCGCCTGTTTACCCACAACAGCAGCGTGCGTTTTGGCCTGCCAGCCGAAGAAGCTGACTGGCTGCGCCTGGAGCAGGCTCTGGCGGCGTACACCAAGGAATCCTTATGAGTACGTTGATGGTGCAGGGCACCACGTCCGATGCCGGTAAAAGCACCCTGGTGACGGCCCTGTGCCGCTGGCTGACCCGTCAGGGCGTGGCGGTGGTGCCGTTCAAACCACAAAATATGGCGCTCAACAGTGCCGTGACTGCAGAAGGCGGTGAAATCGGTCGCGCCCAGGCAGTACAGGCACAGGCAGCCGGGCTGGCACCGCACACGGATATGAACCCGGTGCTGCTCAAGCCCAATAGCGACACCGGAGCCCAGGTAATCATTCATGGTCGTGCTGTCACCAGCATGAATGCCGTGGCGTATCACGATTACAAGGCCATCGCCATGCAGGCCGTTCTGGCCTCGCACCAGCGTTTGAGTGCGGCGTACCCGGTGGTGATGGTAGAAGGCGCCGGTTCGCCGGCCGAGATCAATCTACGGGCCGGTGATATCGCCAACATGGGCTTTGCCGAGGCGGTGGACTGCCCGGTGGTGCTTATCGCCGATATCAATCGTGGTGGCGTGTTTGCTCATCTGGTCGGTACTCTGGAATTGCTCTCGGACACCGAGCAGGCGCGGGTCAAGGGCTTTATCATCAACCGCTTTCGCGGCGATATTGCGCTGCTCCAGCCCGGCCTCGACTGGCTGGAGCAGCGCACCGGCAAACCGGTGATCGGTGTGCTGCCCTATGTTATGGACTTGCACCTCGAGGCCGAAGACGGCATCGACCAGCGCCAGACCGACAAGGCCGACCAGGTGCTCAAGGTGGTGGTGCCGGTGCTGCCGCGCATCAGCAACCACACCGACTTCGACCCGCTGCGCCTGCACCCGCAAGTGGACTTGCAGTTTGTCGGGCCGGGGCAGCCTATCCCGCCTGCCGACCTGATCATCCTGCCCGGTTCCAAAAGCGTGCGCAGTGATCTGGCCTATTTACGCGCCAATGGCTGGGACACGGTCATCAGCCGTCACTTGCGCTATGGCGGCAAGCTGCTGGGCATTTGCGGCGGTTTGCAGATGCTTGGTGAGCAGGTGCACGACCCGCTGGGCCTTGAAGGCACTGCGGGCAGCAGTGCCGGGCTGGGCTTGCTGGCATTCAGTACCGAACTGGCTGCCGAAAAACAGTTACGCAATGTGCGCGGGCACCTGGCCCTGGAAAACGCCGAGGTCATGGGTTACGAAATCCACGCGGGCGTGACGACGGGGGCTGCTCTGGAGCAACCGGCAGTGCATCTGGATGACGGACGCCGTGAGGGTGCACAAAGCGCGGACGGGCAGATTCTCGGTACTTACCTGCATGGCCTGTTCGAATCCCCTGCCGCTTGCAGCGCGTTGTTGCGCTGGGCCGGTTTGCAGGATGTGCAGGCCGTGGACTACCACGCCCTGCGCGAGCGGGATATCGAGCGGCTGGCGGATCTGGTGGAAAACCACCTGGATACGGCGTACTTGCGCGAACTGTGCGGAATTTGAATCGTGTGGGAGCGAGCCTGCTCGCGAACAATGCCACTTCGCGAGCAGGCTCTCTGCCACAGTGGACTTGCCGCATTTCCAGAGGTTAATTGACATGCTGCAACTGATTTTGGGTGGCGCCCGTTCGGGCAAGAGCCGTCTGGCTGAAAAGCTCGCGGCCGAGTCTGGCTGTGCTGTTACCTATATCGCCACCAGCCAGCCGCTGGACGGCGAGATGAATGAGCGCGTGCGCCATCATCGCGAACGCCGCCCTGAACATTGGGCGCTGATTGAAGAACCGGTCGAATTGGCCCGCGTACTGCGCGACAACGCGCGCGCCGATGCTTGCCTGCTGGTTGATTGCCTGACGCTATGGCTGACCAACCTGCTGATGCTTGAAGACCTTCAGCGCCTGAACGCCGAGCGTGATGCGCTGCTGGAATGCCTGGCTGAGCTGCCGGGCGAAATCCTGTTTGTCAGCAACGAAACCGGAATGGGTGTCGTACCGCTGGGCGAATTGACTCGCCGCTATGTCGATGAAGCCGGTTGGTTGCATCAAGCCCTGGCCGAGCGCTGTCAGCGAGTCGTGTTGACAGTGGCTGGCCTGCCCCTGACGTTGAAAGGAACTGCACTATGAGCACCCCCTGGTGGCTGAAGCCCTGCAAACCCGTTGATCGTGACATGCAAGCTGCTGCGGGCGAGCATCAGCAACAACTGACCAAACCCGCGGGCTCGCTAGGTCAACTTGAGGCGCTGGCAGTGCAACTGGCCGGGTTGCAAGGGCGGCTCAAGCCCCGTGTCGATCAACTTTGGATCGGCATTTTCGCCGGCGATCACGGCGTGGTTGCCGAGGGTGTCTCGGCTTATCCGCAGGCGGTGACCGGGCAAATGCTGCATAACTTTGTCAGCGGCGGCGCGGCGATCAGCGTGTTGGCCCGTCAGTTGGGTGCGCAACTGGATGTCGTGGACCTGGGCACGGTCACGCCGATGCTGGAGCTGGCCGGGGTGCGGCACCTGCAGTTGGGTGCGGGTACGGCCAATTTCGTCCAGGCCCCGGCGATGTCTGACAGCCAGGGTTTGAGAGCCCTGCAGGCCGGGCGCGACAGCGTGCTGCGGGCGCAGGCGGCAGGCAGTGAAGTGTTTATTGGCGGTGAAATGGGCATCGGTAACACGGCGTCCGCGAGTGCGGTGGCCAGTGCGTTGCTCGCTTGTCCGGCTTCGCTGTTGACCGGGCCGGGTACTGGCCTGGATGCGGCGGGAGTGAGCCACAAGGCACGGGTGATTGAGCGGGCGCTGGCGTTTCACGAGGGGCATCTCGATGATCCGCTGCAGACCCTGTTTCGTCTGGGTGGCTTTGAAATTGCAGCCCTGGTCGGTGCTTATGTGGCCTGCGCTCAGGAGGGGATTGTAGCGGTGGTCGATGGCTTTATCTGCACCGTTGCGGCCATGGTCGCCGTGCGCCTGAATCCACAGTGTCGTGAGTGGCTGGTGTTCAGCCATCGCGGGGCAGAGCAGGGCCATCGTCATGTGCTCGAGAGCCTGCAGGCCGAGCCACTGCTTGATCTGGGATTGCGCCTGGGCGAGGGCAGCGGTGCTGCGCTGGCGGTGCCGTTGATGCGCCTGGCCTGCGACCTGCACGGGCAGATGGCGACGTTTGCCCAAGCCGCAGTGGCAGATCGCCCGGCATGACCGTACAGCTGGATTTGCTGCGTCATGGCGAAACCGAGCTGGGAGGCGGTTTGCGCGGCAGCCTGGACGACGCCTTGACGGCTCTGGGCTGGACGCAAATGCGTGATGCGGTCCAGGGCAAAGGGCCGTGGGATCGTATCGTCAGCTCGCCGTTGCAGCGTTGTGCATTGTTTGCCCGGGAGTTGAGCGTGCAGCTCGATATTCCCGTGTCTTTCGACAAAGATCTGCAAGAGCTGCATTTTGGTGCGTGGGAAGGGCGCAGTGCTGCGGCGCTGATGGAAACCGACGAGCAGGCCCTGGGCTTGTTCTGGGCTGACCCCTATGCTTTTACTCCGCCCGAGGGTGAGCCAGTGCTGGCGTTTTCGGCGCGTGTGCTGTCTGCCGTCAGCCGTTTGCAGCAGCAGTTCGCCGGTGAGCGGCTGCTCGTGGTGTGCCATGGCGGGGTGATGAAACTGTTGCTGGCCCGGGCCCGTGGCTTGCCCCGTGAGCATCTGTTGCAAGTGCCTGTGGGCCACGGCGCGCTCATTGGTTTGCGGGTCGGTGCGGATGATCAGTTGCTCGAGGTCGGCGAGTGATGTTGCCGTTCTGGATTGCCCTGCAGTTTTTAAGCAGCTTGCCGATTCGCTTGCCCGGGATGCCCCAGCCTCAAGAACTGGGGCGCTCTTTGTTGTTTTACCCGCTGGTGGGATTGTTGTTCGGCCTGCTGCTGTACGGCGTTAGCGGGCTGCTGTCCGATGCGCCGTTGATGTTGCACGCCGCCTTGTTGCTGACCCTTTGGGTGTTGCTCAGTGGCGGTTTGCACCTGGACGGCCTGGCTGATAGTGCAGATGCCTGGTTAGGCGGTTTTGGTGATCGTGAGCGTACGCTGACCATCATGAAAGACCCGCGCAGCGGGCCGATTGCGGTGGTTGTGTTGATTCTGGTGCTGTTGCTCAAGTTTTGCGCGCTGCTGGCGTTGCTTGAGCACGGCAACGGTACTGCCTTGCTGATTGTCCCTTTGATCGGGCGCAGTGCTTTGCTGGCAGTATTCCTGACTACGCCCTATGTGCGCGCGGGTGGATTGGGGCAGGCGCTGGCTGATCATCTGCCACGCAAGGCAGGCTGGTGGGTGCTGGGGCTTAGTGCCCTGGTTTGTGTACTGTTGGCCGGTTATTCTGGGTGGTTGGCGCTTGGCCTGGCAGCGCTGGGGTTCGTTTGGTTGCGCAGGGTGATGATCCGTCGTTTGGGCGGCACTACCGGTGATACCGCCGGGGCGCTGCTGGAACTGCTCGAAGTGCTGGTGCTGGTAGGATTGGCGCTGATCTGACGGTGCACGTGCCCGCTCCCACAAAAAACCGGGCGGGTGGCGTTACATAAATCTTGATTGTCTTTTATTGCGGGTATATACATACAAAATGTTACCAACCCAGTGTTTATGTACCAATCTGCGACGTGCTGCACGTGGCGTGAGCAGGCACTACGACGGCGCTCTCGATGGCTTCGGGATCAACGTCGCCCAGTATTCCTTGCTGTGCAATCTCAAGCGGCTCGATCAACCGAGCATTTCCACCCTGGCAGAAGCCATGGGGCTGGATCGCAGTACCTTGGGGCGTAATGTGCGGGTGCTTGAGGGCGCCGGGTTGCTGAAGATGACTGAGGGCGCAGACCAGCGTAACCGGCTGGTGTGCCTGACTCGGGCAGGTGAGGACTGCCTTGCGGCTGCCTTGCCGGCCTGGGAGGCCGCCCAGCAGCGCTTGATGGACCGTTTGGGCGAAACCAGGCGTGCGCAGCTGTTGCAACTGTTGGATGAGCTGGCGGGTAAAGACTGAAACTCAGTCGTTTGACTTTAAATGGGTATATACCCGCTTCCGGAGAATAATAATGACAACGGTGTGGCGCAACAGCGCTTGGGTTCTTCTTGGCAGTGCGCTCATTCTGGCATTGTCGTTGGGTGTCAGGCATGGCTTCGGGTTGTTTCTGCCGCCCATGAGCGCGCAGTTTGGCTGGGGGCGCGAGGTGTTTGCATTTGCCATCGCCCTGCAAAATCTGATCTGGGGCTTGGCACAGCCCTTTACCGGGGCGTTGGCTGATCGCTTTGGCGCGGCGAAAGTGGTGATCGTTGGCGGCGTGCTGTATGCCGTAGGGCTGTTGCTGATGGGGTTGGCGGATTCACCGCTGTCGCTGTCGTTGAGTGCGGGGTTGCTGATCGGTATCGGCCTGTCGGGCACATCGTTCTCGGTAATTCTGGGGGTGGTTGGCCGTGCCCTGCCTGCAGAAAAACGCAGCATGGGCATGGGCATCGCCAGTGCCGCAGGGTCTTTCGGTCAATTTGCCATGTTGCCCGGCACCCTGGGCCTTATTGGCTGGCTCGGCTGGTCGACGGCGCTTTTGGTGTTGGGCGTACTGGTAGCGATGATTGTGCCATTAGTGGGCATGCTCAAGGATCGTCCGCTGCCAAGCCTGGGCGGTGAGCAAACCCTCAGGGAGGCCCTGCGTGAGGCCTGCTCGCATTCGGGCTTCTGGCTGCTGGCGTTGGGTTTTTTTGTTTGCGGCTTTCAGGTGGTGTTTATCGGTGTCCACCTGCCAGCCTATCTGGTGGATCAGCATTTGCCGGCGACAGTTGGCACCACGGTGCTGGCGCTGATCGGTCTGTTTAATATCTTCGGTACTTACACGGCTGGCTGGCTCGGCGGGCGCATGTCCAAGCCGCGCTTGCTGACGGCCTTGTACCTGGCGCGGGCGGTGGTAATCGTATTGTTTTTGTGGGCGCCGATCACACAACTCAGCGCTTACCTGTTTGGTATGGCCATGGGCTTTTTGTGGTTGTCGACGGTACCGCTGACCAATGGCACGGTGGCGACCCTGTTTGGCGTGCGTAACCTGTCGATGCTGGGCGGGATCGTGTTCCTATTCCATCAGCTGGGGGCTTTTCTGGGCGGCTGGCTGGGTGGCGTGGTCTATGATCAGACCGGAAGCTATGATCTGATCTGGCAAGTCTCGATTTTGTTGAGCCTGTTGGCGGCTGCCTTGAACTGGCCCGTGCGCGAGCGCCCGGTGGCCCGTTTGCAGGCGCAAGGGAGTTTAGGATGAGTGCAAGCTGGATCTGGTTGGGTGCAGTCAGTGCCGGTGCCTTGTTGCTGGCTCTTGTCTGGTGGGGCTGGCATCAGGGTGGGCTGGCCTTGATGCAGTTGGGTATGGGTGCTTGCTAGTGTAGCGGCGGATGAGTAAGTTCTGAGCTTGCCTCTTTCTCAAGGACACCGATGATGCTTAAGCGCTGGATTGCGATGCCTGTATTGCTGTTGGCCTGCGCCGGTTCGGTCTGGGCGGCGGATTGCCCGCCTTTACTGGAGGGCTCGTTGCCCAAGTTGCGGGCCAAGGAATCGATTGATCTGTGCCAGCGCTTTGCCGGTAAACCGCTGTTGATCGTCAATACCGCGAGTTTTTGCGGATTTGCTCCGCAGTTCAAGGGTCTTGAGGCGTTGAACCAGCGCTACAAGGGCCAGGGGCTGGAGCTGATCGGCGTGCCTTCAGACGACTTCAAGCAAGAGGCCAAGGATGGTGAAGAGACGGCCAAGGTGTGCTACGTCAACTATGGCGTGACGTTCACCATGATCGATCCGCAGCATGTGCGGGGGCCTGATGCCGCGCACCTGTTCAAGGTACTGGCCGAGCAGAGCAATGCGCCGAAGTGGAACTTCTACAAGTATGTGGTGGATCGCCAGGGCAATGTGATTGCCAGCTTCTCCAGTTTAACCAAGCCCGACAGTCCTGAATTGATCGAGGCCATCGACAAGGCCATTGCTTCAAGGCCCTGAATCGCAGCCATTAAAAAGCCCCGCCTCGGTAACGAGAGCGGGGCTTTTTTTGATTCAGCTGGCGAGGGGATTAGCCTCGCGGAGAATCAGAACTTGTAGGTTGCACCTACAGCAAAACCGTTAGCGCTGTTTTCATATTTGGAGCTGTAGTAACTACCGATCTGAGGTTTGGCGTCATCAACCTTGACGGACTCTTCCTTGAGGTAGGAATAAGCCACGTCAATGTTCAGGTTGTCATTGACGGCATAACCGGCACCCAAGCTGAAAATTGTACGGTCGCCGGTAGGGATACGTGGCGAGCGATTTTCATTGTTGGTAGGCGACTGGTCCCAGGTCAGACCGGTACGCAGTACCCACTGCTTGTTCAACTGGTACGAAGTACCGATGGCGTATGCCCAGGTATCGTGCCAGTTCTGCTCTTCCTTGATGGTGCTGAACAGTGCGGGCGATGCGGCGCCGCCGGCAGCGGCAGTTACGCCTTCGTTCTCTACGGTGATGTCTTTCAGGCGGCTCCAGCGAGTCCAGGTAGTACCTGCATAAACCTTCCACGCGTCATTGATTTCTTGTGTAACCGACAGGTCCCAGGATTCAGGGGTGTCGATTTTCAGCGAGGCGTCATAACGGTTGCTTTTCAGGCGGGCAGCCGTGAACGGGTCGCTGCTGGCCGTGACGTTAGTGTGGCCTTCGAGCTTGTATTTAACCTTGGAGTGGTAAGTCAAGCCAACGCGAGTGGTATCGGTAGCCTGTACCAATACACCAACGTTAAAGCCCAGAGCGGTATCGTCGCCCTTGATTTTTACATTGCTGTCGCCTGCCCCGGCCAGTGGGTTCGGGGTCAGTCTGACTTCGGACTCGAGTGTACCGGCGATGCGGTTAATGGTCGGGCCAAAGCCGATCGATACCTTGTCGTTGAATGCATAGCTGACGGTAGGTTGCAGGGTTACAACTTTTACTTCGCTTTTGCTGCCGAAGCCGCGGCCCTGGAAGCTGCTTTCGTAGTCGGTCACAAGGCCGAACGGAGCATAAACACCGAAGCCTACGGCCCACTCGTCATTGAGCTTGTTGGTGTAAAAGCCCATAGGGACGGCAGTAAATGGAACCATGTCGCCTTTATTGGTACCCGAGATGCTGCCACGGGCATCCTTGATATCGGTCGAAGCATCAATAACAGCGATACCGCCTGTTACTTGCTGGCCGCTGAGGCGGGACATACCGGCAGGGTTACCGAAAACGGTACTTGCATCGTCGGCAGAAGATGAACGACCTGCGAAGCCGGTCCCCATACCGCTGACGCTTTGTTCGTTGAGTGCGAAGCCGCTAGCGAAAATCTGGCTGGAAGCCAAAGTGACGGCGAGGCCAAGTGTGGTCTTGAGCATTACTTTTTTCATTATTAGAACTCCTTATGATCACCGGACGAAAACTACCAACATTTTTGTGGTTGCGCTATAGGCTAAATCGAAGAAGATAGCGATGTTTTGTAGGACAATCCGACCGGTTTTAAATCATTTACACGTTGTTATAGTAGGTGGGAATCTCAAGCAATCTGGTTGAGAGGTGAGACGCAGCTGTGCCAGGCGTGGGCAAAATCGCGCAAACGTCCATGTGGTTCAAAGGCTTGGCGCCATATCCTTGCCATGCCCAATAAATCGTCAGCCGCGGGGACAACGACTTTGTGTTGCTCTATCAACAGCCAGGCAATGGCGGTGGCGTAGCGCAAATTAACCGTGAGCTCGATATGAGGGCTGCACAAAAACGCATGCTGACTGGCCAGCCCGCGAACCAGGCTCGCCAGATCCGGGTCGTGGGCCAGGTATTGGTCCCACAGGTCCGCATGGCGTATCTCGCGTATGCAATAAAGGCCGTGACCGTGGCGATCGTGCAGGGCCGAGCCCAGGTGCGACTGGCTGGCCGCAATACCTAGCAACAAAGCTTCTGCATCCGGGTTGTCTTGCCCCAGATACAGAAGCGTTGGCCGGATCACGTAATGGCTCAACTCTCTGGCAGCGATACCCATAAAGTCCTCGAGGCCTGAAAATGACCAGCGAGGCCCATGCGCTTGGCAGCAGTGGATCGGAAGGGGTCGCTGGAAGCGGATCATGCCGCTTGAGTTGAAGTGTAGTGTCAGATTCTCGCTGTAAAGTTATGTTTTTAAAACATTTAAAGCTTCGGTCAGCGGGCTATATATCCGCAAGTAATTAAACAATGCCGGATATTTCTTAAAGTGCAGGCAATAAAAAGCCCTGCTAATCAGGCAGGGCTTGATGTGTAGCGCTCAAGCTGTCAGGCAATCAGGGCCTGACGGGTACGCTCGATCACAGCTTGCAGAGGTTCTGCGCTGGAATACTGGTCGGGGTACAGGCGTTCGCTGTGACGGGCAATACCGTGTTCGTTGACCAGGGTGAAACTGAAGCATCCTTTGCGAGCGGCCATAATCAGGCAGTTCATTGGGGCAAAGGCGTTGGTTAGGGTGCGAATGGCATCCTGAGTATGGATTTGAGTAGACATAGTTATTAGGTGTTCCTACAAATGACACGGAATCTGATCCGTGCTGCGTTAAAACGTTCCAGTGACGTCGAGCCATTCTTTGGCTGGACGAAGAACCTGACTGGAACAAAGCCGCCAGTTGGAGCGCATTAAGTATGTGGCGCTTGGGCTGGCAGGTAGGTACTTAGGAGGGCAGGCAGTCACAACAGGAGCTAAGGTTCCGTGCTCCGGGTGAAGATCCTGATCAATTTGCAGGTTGGTTCGGTCAGAGTAAAAGAACTTCGCGATACCCTGTGCGTTTGTGCAGAGGCCGTATCGTCGCAAGATTTACCTGGAAACCATCGAGGGGGTCGATCCCGTTTGTTCAGCTTACGTTCGCTTTTTGCGAGGTGCTGGAGGGATTTGTTCGGCCCGAATTGACTTTCAGCTTGGTACTAACGCTGCGGATACTAACGGGTTGAATTTTTAAACGCAAGTATGCTAGCAAAAATACTTTATGTGGCCATGCCGCAACCTCAGGTTGGCGTGTGGCGCTGACTAGTACATTTCAGCGGTTTCGCCAGTAGCGCCGTGTGTGTGTTCTGTCGGCAACAAGCCCCTTGAATGAAGCGCCGCAGCGGTGCGTCAGCGTGCAAGCCGTGCCCGGTAAAGGCCCGATTTTTTGCTCTGAATGTGAGCTTGTGCACATTAACAGTGCTGGTGGCAAAATCAGCGCAGATACCCGTGTTTTGCTCTTGCTAGCCTGCCTTGTAAATTTAAGTCAATGAAAAACATCGTTTTTTTTAATTGGTGAAAAAATCGACAGTTTGACCTGAGGCCGCGCGGGGTGGGCGTTTGCGGGGGTTAAAGCAAGGTTGTCCACTGACTTATCCACAGGATCTGTGGATTGTCCAAAGCGCTTGCTCTAGATCAAGGGTATCGACTTTTTTGGGCTTTACCCGGACGAAAAAAGGAGTAGAGTGGCGCGCCTTCTGTTCTGCCCTACAGTGTCGTATGAAGTTCCGCACCGCTACTTCCTCTGTTGCTCGTCCCAATACATCCACTGAAGCACCCAAACGCTTTTCTTTGCGGGTCGCGATCTGGCTGCTGGATAACCCGCGCCTGAGCGCCAGCCCCAGCGTCAAACACGTGGCCGGTCATTTGCTCAAGCAACCTGCCCGCCAGGGCGTGGTGCTGGCGCAAAGCCGTTTGGGCCAGTTGATGTGCCGTGAATGCGGCAGCGCCCGCGATCAGCGGATTGGCCACGAACTGTTGCGTCAGGCCGCTCGCGCCGGTGATCGTCTGGCCCAGCAGGAATTGAACAAGACCCAAGACTGAGCTGTCTTCGGCGCGGCCTGTTGGTTAACCTTGTTCTTTTACCTCGTGCGGAGGGTTTATGGCCCTGGATCTAAGCAGCCTGTTGCTTGGCCTGGCAGCAGCGGGCGTGCCGTTGCTGGCGTTAATCTGGCAGTTGCAACGCAAACTCGGCAGCCATCCCGCTGAGCTGGCGTTGCTCAACGAGCGTTTGAATACGGCGCAGTTGGCCCAGGAAGGTCTGGGCGCCCAGCTGGATGCCTGTCGCGACGAGGTCAGTGACCTGGGTCAGGCCAATGCCGCCAAGCAGGCCGAGCTGGCAGCATTGAGCCGCGAAGTAGAGCTCTTGCAGGTGGAGCGCGACAATGGGCGCGACGCCGCCCATGCCTGGAACCTGGAGCGCAACCAGAAAGAAGTCGAACTGCGGCGCCTGGATGCTCATGCGTCTGGGCTGGCTGCAGAGTTGCGTGAACAGCAAGACAGCCATCAGCAACGACTGAACGACCTGCAGGGTTCCCGGGACGAGCTGCGGGCCCAGTTTGCCGAGCTGGCGGGCAAGATCTTTGATGAGCGCGAGCAGCGTTTCGCCGAAACCAGCAATGAGCGCCTCGGGCAGTTGCTCGATCCGCTTAAAGAACGCATTCAGTCGTTTGAAAAGCGCGTCGAAGAAAGCTATCAGCAGGAATCGCGGGAGCGCTTTTCCCTCGGCAAAGAACTGGAGCGCCTGCAGCAGTTGAATTTGCGCCTGAGCGATGAGGCGACCAACCTGACTCGCGCCCTCAAAGGCCAGAAGACCCAGGGTAACTGGGGTGAGTTGATTCTGGAGCGGGTGCTGGAGCACGCGGGGCTTGAGAAGGGCCGTGAGTACCAGACTCAGGTCAGCCTCAAGGGGCCGGACGGAGAGCGTTTCCAGCCAGACGTATTGATCATGTTGCCCGGTGACAAGCAGGTGGTGGTCGACTCCAAGGTCAGCCTGACGGCTTATCAGCAATATGTGGGGGCTGACGACGACGTGATCGGGCAGGCGGCGCTCAAGCAGCATGTGCTATCGCTGCGCAATCATGTGAAAGGGTTGGCCAGCAAGGACTACAAGCGTCTGGAGGGGTTGCACAGCCTGGATTTCGTGTTGTTGTTCGTGCCCATCGAAGCGGCTTTTTCGGCGGCGTTGCAGGCCGAGCCCAACTTGTTTCAGGAAGCATTTGACCGTCATATCGTGATCGTCAGCCCAACCACGCTGCTGGCCACCTTGCGGGTAATCGACAGCCTCTGGAAGCAGGAGCGCCAAGGCCAGAACGCCCGCGAAATTGCCGAGCGTGCCGGTTGGCTGTACGACAAGTTTGTTTTGTTTATTCAGGATCTGGATGAAGTGGGCAATCGCCTGCAGCAGCTGGACAAGGCCTACAGCTCAGCTCGCAATAAGCTGACGGAAGGCCGCGGCAATCTGGTCAGCCGCAGCGAACAGCTCAAGCTGCTGGGGGCCCGGGCCAGCAAGAGCCTGCCAGCCGACCTGCTGGAGCGGGCCATGACCGACGAAGAGGGTGTGGCCCACCCGGCGGAATAAGCGGTGTGCAAGGCTTTGTGGGGGCGGGCTTGCTGCGATGGCATCAACCAGGCTCTGCAAGTAAACCGAGTTGGCACTATCGCGAGCAAGCCCGCTCCCACAAGGGCGCTCAGCTAGAGCGGCACATGCCTGCTCAGCAGCGCCCGCAGCACGGCGGGCTTGACCGGCTTGGGCAGATACTCAAGACCGGCCGCATGCACCTCGGCGATCATCTCGGGGCGGCCATCGGCGCTGATGACCACGCCTGGAACAGGCTCGCCCAACTGGGCTCTTAGCCAGCGCATCAGCTCTGTGCCGACCTCGCCATCATCCAGATGGTAATCAACCAGTACCAACTGCGGCCGCACGCCTTCATTAAGCAACGCCGCGCATTCTTCGCGGTTGCGCGCTGTCCAGACCTGGCAGCCCCAGCGTGTCAGCAGGCTTTGCATGCCGATCAGGATGCTGTCTTCATTGTCGATACACAGCACTCGGGCGCCTGTTAGCGGTTGGCCATTCTGCTCGGCGACCACCGGCTGCGGTGCGGCCTGGCTCTTTGCCATCGGCACGCGCACGCTGAATACGCTGCCAAAGCCGGGCCATGAGCGCACTTGCAGGCTGTGCCCAAGTACGTGGCACAAGCCGTCGGCGATGGCCAGGCCCAGGCCCAGGCCTTTTTCGGCGCGGGTCTGGTGGCTGTCGAGGCGTTTGAATTCTTCAAAAATGACCTGCAGTTTATCTTCCGGGATGCCCGGGCCACGGTCCCACACCTCAAGGCATAGCTCACTGCCGCGTCGGCGCACGCCCAGCAATACCGGGCCCTTGGCGTAGCGGAAGGCATTGGTGAGGAAATTTTGCAGGATCCGGCGCAGCAGTTTGATATCACTGTTGACCCGCACGCGGCTACCGTGAACCCGGAAGCTCAGGCCCTGTTCCTGGGCCTGTGCAGTGAACTCATTGCCCAGGGTTTCGAACAGGTCATTTATGGCAAAAGGCTTGATGTCGGGCGTGATCTTGCCGTTTTCCAGGCGGGAAATATCCAGCAGGTCGCTGATCAGGTCTTCAGCCGAACGCAGTGAGCTGTCCAGATGCTGCACCAGCTTGCGGGCTTCGGCGCTCAAGCCTTCCTCTTGATGAGAAAGAGCAGACGAGAACAGGCGTGCCGCGTTCATGGGCTGCATCAGGTCATGGCTTACTGCTGCCAGAAAACGGGTTTTCGACTGGCTGGCTGTTTCAGCCACGCCTTTGGCTTCGGTTAACGCCTGATTCAACTGCGACAGTTCAAAGGTGCGCTCGGCAACACGTTGCTCCAGGCCTTCATTGGCTTCGGTCAGGGCCTGTTCAGCTTCGCGGAACGCGGTGATGTCGGTGAAGCTCATGACGAAACCGCCGCCGGGCATCGGATTGCCGATCAGCTCGATGACGCGGCCATTGGGGAACAGGCGCTCGGAGGTATGCGCCCGACCCTGGCGCATCCAGTGCAGGCGCCGGGCCACATGCACTTCGGCTTCGCCGGGGCCGCACAGGCCGCGTTCAGCGTTGTGGCGGATAATGTCAGCAATCGGGCGCCCCACGCTGATCAACCCCTCCGGGTAGTCGAACAATTCCAGATAACGGCGGTTCCAGGCCACCAGCTTAAGTGACTGGTCGACCACGCTGATGCCCTGGGTGATGTTTTCAATGGCGCCCTGGAGCAAGGCGCGGTTGAACTGCAGTACTTCGGACGCTTCGTCGGCAATCCGCACCACGTCTTCCAGCTGCATTTCCCGGCCTTCAATCGCCGCTTTTACTACCGCACGGGTAGAGGACGCGCCGAGCACACCGGCCAGTAGCCGTTCGGTGTGGGCGATCCATTCGCCATTGGCGTTCTGGTTAGGGTTAAAGCCCTTGCCCTGACGGTAGGCGAAGCGAATAAAGCTCTGGTGCGCGCGTTCTTCGCCGACAAAGCGTGCGGCGAGGGCCAGCAGGTCATTGATCTGTACCGACAGCATCGAACGACCGCTGGGGTGGCTGCTCAGCTCCTGGCCGATAAAACGTCCGGCCTGCCAGTGTTCTGACACGCGGGTTCGCGACAGCACCGAAACCCAGGCAAACAGGGTGAAGTTGCCTGCCAGTGACAGCACTACACCCTGTGTCAGCGGGGTGATCGAAAGGCCCAGCGGGTTACTGTGCAGCCACGCCAGCCCAGGGAAGTGGCTCAGGTGCCAGCCAAAGCTGTGGGCGATGATCGGCAGTACCAGGGTGTAAAACCAGATAAAGGTGCCCGTCGCCAGTCCGGCGAAAACCCCCCGGCGGTTGGCCTGCTTCCAGTACAGGGCGCCGAGCATGGCCGGCGCCAGTTGGGTGACGGCAGCGAAGGCAATCTGGCCAATGGTGGCCAGGCTGGCGGTCGAGCCCAGCAGGCGGTAGCTGACATAGGCCAGCAGCAGAATCACCACAATCGACACGCGCCGCACCGAAAGCATCCAGTGGCGGAACACCTCGAACGGGCGCTCGGCGTTTTTGTGGCGCAACAGCCATGGCAGCAGCATGTCGTTGGAAACCATGGTCGACAGCGCCACGCTGGCCACGATGACCATGCCGGTGGCCGCCGATGCACCGCCGATAAAAGCCAGCAAGGCCAGCGCCGGGTGGGCCTGGGCCAGGGGCAGGCTGATCACGAATGAATCCGGTAATACCGAGCTTGGCAGCAACATTTGCCCGGCCAGGGCGATGGGCACTACAAACAGCCCGGCCAGAATCAGATAGGCCGGGAACACCCATTTGGCCAGTTGCAAGTCCTGGGGTTCGATGTTTTCAACCACGGTAACGTGGAACTGACGGGGCAGGCAGATAATCGCCATCATGGCCACGCCAGTCTGGACGATCATCGAGGGCCAATTGACGGTTTCTTTCCAGTACTCCTCAAGCCGCGGTGCGAGCATGGCTTGATTGAACAGATCGTCGAAGCCGTCATACAGCCCATAGGTTACGAAGGCGCCGACGGCGAGAAAGGCGAACAGCTTGACCAGCGACTCAAAGGCAATCGCCAGCACCATGCCGCGGTGGTGCTCGGTGGCATCGAGGTTGCGGGTACCGAAGAGGATGGTGAACAGCGCCAGCACCAGGGTCACGATCAGCGCCGTGTCCTCGACCCTCGAGCCGGTTGCATCGGCGCCGGCGCCGATCAGCAGGTTGACCCCCAGCACAATGCCTTTGAGCTGCAGGGCGATATAGGGCAACACGCCCACCAGGCAGATCAATGCCACCACAATTGCCAGTGACTGGGACTTGCCATAGCGGGCGGCGATAAAGTCGGCAATCGAGGTGATGTTCTCCTGTTTGCTGATCATCACCATCTTTTGCAGCACCCAGGGCGCGCATACCAGCAGCAGTACCGGCCCCAGGTAAATCGGCAGGAATGCCCAGAGTTGTTCGGCGGCCTGACCAACGGCGCCGAAGAACGTCCAACTGGTGCAGTACACCGCCAGCGACAAGCTATACACCCACGCGCGAACCCGCGGCGGCAGTGGTTTGCTGCGCCGGTCACCATAAAAGGCAATGGCAAACATAATGGCCATATAGGCCAGGGCAACGGCGGCAATCAGCCCGCTGGACAACGACATGGACGCTCCTGAAGGTATAAGGCCGCAAGCAATCCCGCTTGAGACAGCTAGTCTCGCATGATGTTCGGAGCGCGTCAGTGTCGACCATGGTCTGAGCGCGGCCTGGTGTCGCAGGGTTTGAAGTTGGTCGATATGATCTTATATAGGTGTAGTAGATAACAGTTAGAGAAATTACCCGTTATATAGATATTCGATTTGGTTCTACTCTAATTGCACCTCAAACGAGGCTCAGGAGGAACCCATGACTTGCCCAAACAAAGCCAAAGCCGCTTTTCGGCCATTTAGCCACTTGCAGCACCCTCGCGAAGTGATCCGCCAGTTCACCCCGAACTGGTTTGCCGCGACCATGGGTACGGGGGTTTTGGCCTTGGCCCTGGCTCAATTACCGGTGCATATTCCCGGTGTACATGCCTTTGCCGAAGGGCTGTGGTTGTTCAATATCGGTCTGTTTATTCTATTCAGCGTGCTTTATGGCGCGCGCTGGATGTTGTATTTCGACGAGGCGCAGCGCATTTTCGGGCACTCCACAGTGTCGATGTTCTTTGGCACCATCCCCATGGGCCTGGCGACCATCATCAACGGCTTTCTGGTGTTCGGCGTGCCGCGCTGGGGTGACGGCATGGTGCAGGTGGCCGAAGTGCTGTGGTGGATCGATGTGGCCATGGCGCTGGGCTGTGGTGTGCTGATCCCCTATCTGATGTTTACCCGTCAGGATCACAGCATCGACCAGATGACTGCTGTCTGGCTGCTGCCGGTGGTGGCCGCTGAGGTTGCGGCAGCCAGTGGCGGTCTCTTGGCACCGTATCTGAGCGATACCGTCACGCAGTTTCATGTGCTGATTACCAGCTATGTACTGTGGGCGTTTTCGGTGCCGGTGGCATTCAGCATCCTGACCATTTTGATCCTGCGCATGGCGCTGCATAAATTGCCCCACGAGAGCATGGCTGCATCCAGCTGGCTGGCGTTAGGCCCTATCGGTACGGGTGCTCTGGGCCTGCTGTTGCTGGGTGCCGATGCCCCGGAAATTTTTGCGGCCAATGGCCTGGCACGAATCGGTGAGATTGTCGAAGGCCTGGGCCTGATCAGCGGGGTGATTCTGTGGGGTGTGGGCTTGTGGTGGATTGTGATGGCGGCATTGATCACTATTCGCTACTTCCGCTCGGGCATCCCGTTCAACCTGGGCTGGTGGGGCTTCACCTTCCCGCTGGGGGTGTACTCGCTGGCCACCCTGCGCCTGGGCAGCATGCTGCACCTGAGCTTCTTTGATGTAGCCGGTTGCATCCTGGTGCTGGCACTGGCGCTGATGTGGCTGTTGGTCGGCAAGCGCACCGTGCAAGGGGCTTATCGCGGCGAGTTGTTTGTCTCGCCCTGCATTGCCGGGTTGAAGAAGTAAAACGTACCCTCGGGTTCTGTGCACCTATGCACAGAACCCGAGCAAGGTTGTGCCCTGAGTGTTACAACGGCCCTCCAAAGAGAAAGCCCTTCAGCGCAACGTGAGTACATGGATGATGAGTCACCCCTCGCAATTCAGCTTGCTAGGCAAGCGCCGCTTCCTGCCTTTTTTCGTGACCCAGGCCCTGGGCGCGCTCAATGACAACCTGTTCAAGCAATCGCTGATTCTGGCCATCCTTTATAAGCTCAATATCGAAGGTGACCGGGGTATCTGGGTCAATCTGTGCGCGTTGCTGTTTATCGTGCCTTTTTTCCTGTTCTCGGCCCTGGCCGGTCAGTTTGGTGAAAAGTACGCCAAGGACCGTCTGATTCGTCTGATTAAGCTGGGCGAAATCGCCATCATGGTGGTTGCAGCCATTGGCTTTGCATTCGACCACCTGGCATTGATGCTGGTCGCATTGTTCGCGATGGGCACCCATTCGGCGCTGTTCGGCCCGGTCAAGTACTCGATACTGCCGCAGACCCTGCGACCTGAAGAGCTGGTGGGGGGTAATGGCCTGGTGGAAATGGGCACTTTTCTGGCGATTCTGGCGGGCACCATTGGCGCCGGGATCATGCTGTCCTCCGGCAATTATACGGTTATCGTTTCGGTGGTGATTATCGCGGTCGCAGTGCTGGGGTACCTGGCCAGTCGCGCCATTCCGTCTGCGCCGGCAGATACGCCGCAGTTGCGGCTGAACTGGAATATTTTCAGCGAATCCTGGGCCACTCTGCGCCTGGGTCTGAATCAGACGCCTGCGGTATCCCGTTCCGTGGTGGGCAATTCGTGGTTCTGGTTTGTTGGTGCGATCTACCTGACGCAAATCCCGGCCTACGCCAAGGATTGGCTGTCTGGCGACGAGACCGTTGTGACGTTGATCCTTACAGTGTTTTCAGTGGGTATCGCACTGGGGTCGTTGTTGTGCGAGAAACTGTCGGGGCGCAAGGTCGAAATTGGGCTGGTGCCCTTTGGTTCGTTTGGCCTGACCGTATTTGGCCTGTTGCTGTGGTGGCATTCGGGGCTGATGCCGCAAAACATCCAGGCCAACGACTGGCTGGGCGTGCTGGGTTTCAGCCAGGCCTGGTGGGTGCTGCTGGATATTCTTGGGCTCGGCGTGTTTGGCGGCTTCTATATAGTGCCGTTGTATGCGCTGATCCAGTCGCGCACCTCGGAGAGCGAGCGGGCGCGGGTGATCGCGGCCAACAATATCCTCAATGCGCTGTTCATGGTGGTGTCGGCACTGGTCACCATCCTGTTGCTCAGCGTGGCCGGGCTGACGATCCCCGAGTTGTTTCTGGTGGTGTCGTTGATGAATATTGCGGTCAACGCCTACATCTTCAAAATCGTGCCTGAATTCAGCATGCGCTTCTTGATCTGGCTGCTGGGCCATTCCATGTACCGGGTGCAGCACAAGCACCTGGAGCTGATCCCGGATGAGGGGGCAGCGTTGTTGGTGTGCAACCATGTGTCATATGTCGATGCATTATTGATAGGCGGCGCGGTACGTCGTCCGGTTCGGTTTGTGATGTATTACAAAATCTACAATTTGCCGGTTCTGAACTTTATCTTCCGCACTGCGGGGACTATTCCCATTGCCGGTCGGGGGGAAGATGAAGCAATCCATGATCAGGCATTCGACAGGATTGCCCGCTATCTGGCTGACGGCGAACTGGTGTGCATCTTCCCTGAGGGCAAGCTCACCACGGACGGACAGATCGACGAGTTCAAGGCGGGGGTGATGCGGATTCTGGAGCGCACGCCGGTGCCGGTGATTCCGATGGCGTTGCAGGGGCTGTGGGGCAGTTTTTTCAGTCGCGATCCGCACAAGGGCTTTTTTCATCGCTTGTGGTCGCGGGTGACGCTGGTTGCCGGTGCGCCGATAGCGGCTGATGAGGCTACGCAAAAGCTGTTGCGTGAGCGGGTGATGGCGTTGCGCGGGGCTGTGCAGTAAATCAAAGACACTGTGGGAGCGAGCCTGCTCGCGAAGGGGGACTTGAATACCAGGTCGGCCCAATCGCGAGCAAGCCCGCTCCCACAGTTTTTCGTGCTATGTGCTGACTTTAAGGCCCACCAGGCCGGCAATGATCAGAGCAACACTGGCCAGCCGGAACAACGCCATGGATTCACCAAACAGGATGATCCCGGCAATCACAGTGCCCACCGCGCCAACGCCCGTCCAGATTGCGTAGGCAGTGCCCAGCGGCAGTTCTTTCATGGCCAGACCCAGCAAGCCAAGGCTGATGATCATGGCGCCTACAGTCAGGGCCGTCGGCAACGGGCGGCTGAAACCGTCGGTGTACTTAAGGCCTACAGCCCAGCCAACTTCAAACAGGCCGGCGAAAAACAGAATGATCCAGGACATGGTCTTCTCCATCAACTGATGGGGTCGTCCCCGGAATAATCACTCGATGAGTCGCGAGGTCGTCCTCGCAGTGCGCAGTATATTGCACATGATTATTCCCACAGGCAACCCCGATTTTTCACTCAATAGCAGCCTTGGCTGCTGCCATGCGATCTTCTTTTTCGCTCATGCGCCGGAAATAGGTCGACAGCAGCGCCCCCGAAATATTGTGCCAAACGCTGAACAGCGCACTGGGCACGGCCGCCAACGGCGAGAAGTGGGCGCTGGCCAGAGCCGCGCCCAGCCCCGAGTTCTGCATGCCGACTTCCAGGGCCAGGGATTTACGCTGGGCCAGGGGCAATTTGAACAGACGGCCGGTAAAGTAGCCGAGCAAATAGCCGAAACTATTGTGCAGTATCACCACGGCCATAATCAGCAAGCCGGACTTGGCGATTTGCGCCTGACTGGCCGCCACCACGGCGGCGACGATAATCACGATGCTGACCACTGACACCAGCGGCAGCACATCGACGGCAAAGCGCACCCGTGCGCCAAGCAGGCGCTGGGCCAGTACGCCGAGCACAATCGGTAGCAACACAACCTGCAGGATCGACCAGAACAGCTCCATAAACGAAACCGGCAGCCAAGCCGACGCCAGCAGCCAGATCAGGGCCGGGGTCAACAAGGGGGCGAGGAGGGTGGTCACGGCGGCAATCGCCACCGACAGCGCCAGATCGCCCCGGGCCAGCCAGGTCATGACATTGGACGAGGTACCGCTTGGGCAGCAACCGACCAGGATCACCCCAACGGCGATTTCCGGTGGCAGGTGGAACACCTGGCAAAGCAACCACGCCACGCCGGGCATGATCACGAAATGTGCAACCACACCCAGCGCCACACGCCAGGGGTGACGGGCGACTTCGGCGAAGTCATCGAGTTTGAGGGTCAGGCCCATGCCGAACATCACCACGCCAAGCAGCGGCACGATGTAGCCTTTAAGGCCAACAAACCAGGCTGGCTCAAGAAACGCCAGCACGGCAAAAATCAGAACCCAGTAAGCAAAGGTATTACCGACAAAGCGGCTTAAGGCAGCAAGTGCGCGCATGGTGGTCCTTATTGTGGTTGTTCTGGTGGATATGATTGTGGGAGCGAGCCTGCTCGCGAAGATCTCGTGAGCGCCGTGGCGCTACTTTCGCGAGCAGGCTCGCTCCCACAAAAAAACGATTGCAGCGGGTTTTTAGATGCCCTGTGGGATCTCTTCGCCGCCCAGTGCTTCAAACAGCTGTGGCAAGAACTCGCCGAAGGTCAGCATCATCAGGGTGAAGCTGGCGTCCTGCTGGCCCAGATCGTCATCACCGCCGTCCTGTTCGGCCTGGTCTTGCAGCAGGTCTTCGAATTTCAGGCGTTTGACCACCAGTTTGTCGTCCAGTACGAACGACAGTTTGTCCTGCCAGGCCAGCGACAGCTGGGTTACGACTTTGCCAGTGCTCAAGTGCAGCTGGATTTCGTCGCTGGTCAGGTCCTGGCGCTTGCAGCGGATGATGCCGCCATCTTCATGGGTGTCGCGCAGCTCGCATTCGTCGAGGACAAAGAAGTTGTCGGCGGCTTTCTGGGTCTTGACCCATTCCGTCATCACCGCGCTTGGTGCAACCTTGACTGCCAGTGGGCGAACCGGCAGCGAGCCGATCACTTCACGCAGGGTGGACAGTAAATCCTCGGCGCGTTTCGGGCTGGAGGCGTTGACCAGGATCAGGCCCTGTTTTGGCGCGATGGCGGCAAAGGTGGCGGAGCGGCGGATAAAGGCGCGGGGCAGGAAGGCCTGGATGATTTCATCCTTGAGCTGATCGCGTTCCTTTTTGTAGACCTTGCGCATTTGCTCGGCCTCGATCTCTTCGACCTTCTCCTTTAATGCATCACGCACCACGCTGCTCGGCAGGATGCGCTCTTCTTTGCGGGCGGCAATCAGCAGGAAGTCCTGGCTGACGTGAACCAGCGGGGCGTCTTCGCCTTTGCCGAACGGGGCAACGAAACCGTAGGTGGCTACTTCCTGGCTTGAACACGGGCGGGCCAGTTTGGTGGCCAGTGCAGTTTCCAGCACCTGTGCATCAAATGGCAGATCTTGGGTCAGGCGATAGATAAGCAGGTTTTTGAACCACATGGGGTGAATCACTCCTATATACAAAGACGCATTATTCGCTTGATAACCTTAATAGGCCAACCCTGCGCTAAGCCTTTGTAGTGCTTGGGAAAATTATTTTAAAAAGTACTTGCCAGACTATAAGTCGCTCCGTAGAATGCGCGCCACACCGAGAGTGAAAGGGTGATTAGCTCAGCTGGGAGAGCATCTGCCTTACAAGCAGAGGGTCGGCGGTTCGATCCCGTCATCACCCACCATTCGCTCACAGTGTTACGCGCAGCGGTAGTTCAGTCGGTTAGAATACCGGCCTGTCACGCCGGGGGTCGCGGGTTCGAGTCCCGTCCGCTGCGCCAT